>Ga0187893_10000236_pt1 | contig 140119 bp, 123 predicted proteins | sample MA1701074metaG_FD_139574 | JGI IMG/M metagenome (GOLD analysis project Ga0187893, IMG submission 139574) | White microbial mat communities from a basaltic lava cave in the Kipuka Kanohina Cave System on the Island of Hawaii, USA - MA170107-4 metaG ...
GTTCGACGCCGCCAACACCTTCGTGATCGCCGCCGTCAACGACGTCTTGCCGTGGTCGACGTGCCCGATCGTCCCCACGTTCACGTGCGGCTTCGTCCTGTCGAACTTCTCCTTGGCCATGCTCTCTTTCCTCTAGCTACGCGAACGCTTTCCGCTGCAATCTGGAGCCCACGACCAGGATCGAACTGGTGACCTCGTCCTTACCAAGGACGCGCTCTACCGACTGAGCTACGTGGGCCCTGCGACTTCGACCCGTCACCACACCCGGAGGTCTCGAATGGAGCGGGCGACGGGATTCGAACCCGCGACATCCAGCTTGGAAGGCTGGAGCTCTACCAGCTGAGCTACACCCGCCTCGCCTTTCGACCCCCGGAAGTCCTGTGCTGTGCTGTCGTTGGTGGGGAGGGAAGGATTCGAACCTTCGAAGCCCGTGGGGCGACAGATTTACAGTCTGTTGCGTTTGACCGCTTCGCTACCTCCCCGCGTGCGTCGTCGGCGACAGCGAAACGGTTGGAGCTGGCGGAGGGAATTGAACCCCCGACCCGCTGATTACAAATCAGCCGCTCTACCGCTGAGCTACGCCAGCGACAAACGCCGACTCTAGCAAAGCGGTTTCCTGGATGCAAGTCCGGTGCCCGGAAACTTTTGGCGTCAATGCCGGCGGCGGCGGCGGCGGCGGCGTCCGGGCCGCCCCGGAGCCCCTTCCGGCCCGCCCGCAGGCCCCTTCTGAGCCGGCCCGGCCGGCACCGGAGGCCGGCCCTCGCTGGGCTCACCGGGGTTCGGACGCGGGCCACCCGCATCCTGTTCGGGCCCGCGGCCGCGGCGCCGGCGGCGGTGGCGACGCCCGCCTTCGCCCCGCTCGCCGCCGCGCTCCGCGTGCGTCTGCGGCTGCCCGCCGGGCACGGTCTCCGGCGCTGCGGCGCCCGATTCGGCTGGGCGTGGACGAGACCGACCGCGGTCGCGATCTCGATCGCGGCCCTTGTGCCGCCGGCCGCCGCCTCGGTAGTCGCGCTCGAGATGATCGCGATGCTTCACCACTGTGGGTCCACCGCCCCCGCTCCAGGCCGCCTCCTCGTGGATGTCCACGACGCCGGCCGGCTGCTCGTCCTCGGGCTCGGGCTGCGCCGCCGCCCGCAGCGCCTGGAGCCGCTGCGCCACGGCGCCGGGGTCCGACTCGCGATCCTCGGCCGTGGGCCCGACGATCGCCTCGTGGGCGCTCAGCTTCTTCAGCGGGATGGGACGCACATGGGTGGGGATTGCACCGCGCTGGCGCACGACTTCGTAGAAGGCGATGCCCGCGGCGACCGAGACGTTGAGGGACGCCACGTGACCGAAGAGCGGCAGCGAGACCAGGTGGTCGCACTTCTCGCGGATCAGCCGCCGGATGCCGCGGCCCTCGCCCCCCAGCACCAGCGCGATCGGGCGCTTCAGGTCCACGGCGTCCCAGCGCTCCTTGCCTTCGGCGTCGAACCCGACCACCCACAGGCCCTTCGCCTTCATGGCCTCGATGGCCTGGGAGAGGTTGCCGACGCGGGCCACCTTCACGTATTCGAGGGCGCCGGCAGACGCTCGGGCCGCGGACTCGGAGAGCCCCGCGCTGTGGCGCTCGGGCAGTACGACGCCGTCGGCTCCCGCGCATTCGGCGGTGCGCAGGACGGCCCCGAGGTTGCGCGGGTCCTCGACGCCGTCCAGCACGACGACGAAAGCGGGTTCGCGGGCCTCGGCCAGCACGGCGTCCAGGTCCAGGAGCGCCTTCTCCGACACCACGGCGATCACGCCCTGGTGCGGCAGCCCGCCGGACATGCGGTCCAGGGTCTCGCGGGCCTCGAAGCGCAGCGGCACGCCGCGCTGGCTGGCCTTGGCGATGGCCTCGTTGACGCGCCGGTTGCGGATGCCCTTCACGACCAGCAGCCGGTCGAAGTGTCGGGTTCCGGCGCCCAGCGCCTCGAGGACGGGGTTGATCCCGCAGATCAATTGCATGTTCTAGCCGTTTCCTTTGGATTGGCGCAGCAGCGCGACTGCCATGGCCGCCATGCCCTCGCCGCGTCCGATGGTGCCCAGGCCGTCGGTGCTCTTGGCCTTGACCGAAACGCGCTCGGCAGGCACGAGGAGCGCGGTTGCGATGCCGGCCACCATCGCCGGCAGGTGAGCGGAGAGGCGCGGCGCCTGGGCGATCACGGTCGCGTCCAGGTTCTCGATCTCGAAGCCGCGCTCGCGGACGAGGCGCGCGGTCTCGCGAGCGAAGGTCTCGCTCGCGGTCCCGCGCCAGCGCTCGTCGCTGCTGGGGAAGTGGAGGCCCATGTCGCCCGCGGCCGCGGCGCCGAGCAGAGCGTCGCACACCGCGTGGAACAGGCAGTCGCCGTCCGAGTGTCCTTCGAGGCCGAGCGCTCCGGGGATGAGGACGCCTCCCAGTCGCAACGGCCGGCCGGCCACCAGGCGGTGGGCGTCGAACCCGCTGCCGATGCGGAAGCTCACGCGCGCGCCTCTTCCCGCAGCAGCGACTCGGCCCAGGCCAGGTCGTCCGGAGTCGTCAGCTTGCGATTGCGGGGCGATCCGGGAACCGCCGCGATCGTCCCGCCCACGCGCTCGACCGCCATGCATTCGTCGGTCAGCGTGACGCCGGCGCGGAACGCTTCCTCGTAAGCCTGGACCAGCAGCGCGAATCGGAATCCCTGGGGCGTCTGCGCCGCGCCGAGGTCGTCGCGGTCCAGCGTCCCGACCACGCAACCGTCGCGCACGCGCTTCATGGTGTCGACCACCGGGCACACAGGCACCGCGGCGCCGTGCGCGTCGGCCGCCTGCGCCACGGCATCCACGAGCGCCGGCTCGACGAAGGGCCGGGCCGCGTCGTGCACCAGCACAATCCCATCGAAGCCGCCTTGTGCCTGCTTCATCCCCGCGAGGACCGAGTCTTGCCGGCGCTCGCCGCCGGCCACGACGGTCGTCGGCTTCGACAGCGGGGCCAGGAGGCCGCGGGCCGCTTCCACCTCGGTCGCTGGCACGACGACCACGACCACTCCGACCGACGCCGCGGCGTCGAAGGCCCTAGCGGCGCGCAGCACCATGGGCTCGCCGAAGAGAGGCAGAAACGCCTTCGGACGTCCGGCGCCCATGCGCTCTCCCCTGCCCGCCGCGACGATGATAGCCAGCGCCCGCATGAAAAACGCCTCCAGTCGGAGGCGAGACGCAAGCGTAAGGGCGCCCGAGGCCCGAGGTCAATCTGCGCGGACGGGCTGCGGCTCCTGGGCCTCGGCTCCGCGCAATAGCGCCGTGGTGGCCGCATGGCCTTCCGCGAGGCGGCCGCGCAGCGCGTCGCGGGCGTTCTGGACCTGGACGAGACCGCGCGACAGGCGCCCTTCGATCTCCTCGTCCATGGCGCGCAGCGCCTGCTCGACGGTTCGCAGCCGCTCGAGACGCCGATCGGCGCCGGCCGCGGCGCCGAGCCGCAGCGCCAGCCGATACAGCCCGAGCACGTAGGGCAGGGTCAGGGAGTAGGGCACGATCAGGACGCCGTCGCGCCAAGCCTCCGCGTGGGCCTCGGGGGCGAGGCCGTGGGCCGCGTCGGGCACGGCCAGGACTGCGAGGCCCCAGGTACGCTCGGGATCCAGATACTTGCCCACCTCGCGGGCACGGCTGCGCAGCTCGCGCCCGAGCTGTTCCGCGAGCCGGCGTCGCTCCTCTGGCACCTCGGTTTCGGCCAGGGCCTGGAGCGCCCCGGCCGCGGCCCACTTGCTGTCGATGGGAAGCAGCCGGCCGCCCGGCAGCCGGAGCGCGTACTCGACGACGCGGCTGCCGAAGGCCACGTCGTGCTCGAGCAGGTCGGGCGGAAGCTGGGCCAGGGCGCGCTCCAGGATCTGCTCGCCCGCGGCGCCGCGGCTGGCCGAGCCGGCGATCACCGCCTCCAGGCGGCGCAGCGAGTCGGCCGCGCGCTCGGCTTGCTGCGCCCGCGCCGACTCGCTGGCCTTCACCTCGGCGAGGGCGCTGCGGGCCGCGCCCAACTCGGAGCGCAGGCCCGTGGTGGCGGCGTGGAGCTGCGTGAGGGACGCCTCGCGGGCGCCGTGCACGTCGCGCCGCAGCTCGTCCTGGGACTCGGTCAGGCGCCGCATCTCGGAGCGCAGCGCCCCGAGAACGCCGCCCAGGGCAAACAAGCCGAGCACGAGCGCCAGGGCGGCCACGGCCAGCAGCAGGCTGTCCATGCTGGCGAGAATGGACCCTTGAGCTGCCGGGCAAGGTCCGCTCGGCTCAGGCCCCGGCCGACCGCTCCAGCGCCTTCACGACCGCGGCGATGTCCTCACCGCCCAGGCCCTGGCCTTGCGCGCCCTGGAATACCTCGCGAATGGCACGCAGGCCTGGCATCGGCGTGCGCCGCTGCGCGGCCTCGGCCAGCATCAGAGTCTGGTCCTTCACCAGCAGGTCGATGGAGAAGTGCGTGGAGAAGTCGCGCTTCGCGATCGCGTCCCCCTTGAAGGAGTAGTACGGCGAGGCGTAGCCCGAGGCCATCACGACCTCGAGGATCTTCTCCTGCGACAGTCCGGCCTGGCGGCCGACCAGGATTCCCTCGCACAGGCCTTCGAGCATGAAGGAGATGATGCTGTTGCCGATCAGCTTGACCACCGAAGCCTGGCCCGTTTCGCCGCAGTAGATGACTTTGGTGCCCATCGCCATCAGGATCGGCAGCAGCTCCTCGTGCGTCTCGAGTCGCCCGCCCGTCATGAACAGCAGCGTGCCGCGCTCGGCGCCGAGCCTGGAGCCGGTCATCGGCGCCTCCAGGGCGTCGGCCCCCCGCTCGCGGAACGCCTCGGCCACGCGGCGAGACATCGCGGGCGACACGGTCGAGGCATCGATGAAGCGGAAGCCGGGCCGGGCCCCGAGCAGGACGCCGTCCGAAGCGAACACGACGCGCTCCAGGGCCGCCGGGTCGGAGACGCACGACACGACCACCTCGGCGCCTTCGGCAAGCGCGCGCGGCGTCGCCGCCGGGCTGGCGCCCGCGGCGAGGAGCGGCTCGGCGCGGGACGGCGTCCGGTTCCACACCGAGATCGCGAAGCCCTTCTCGACGAGCTTCCGCGCCATGCGGCTACCCATGATCCCAGACCCGCGAACCCGACACGTTTCTGCATGCCGCCTCCGAAGCCCGAGATCGTACAGCACGCCGCCTATAATCGCCGCGGGCCAAGTCGGCATGTCACTCGAGCCGGGCACTCGCGTCGGGCCCTACGAGATACTCGAGCTGCTGGCTTCGAGCGGCATGGGCGAGGTGTACCGGGCGCGCGACCGCCGCCTCGGCCGCGACGTCGCCCTGAAGAAGCTGCCTGCGGGAGCCAGGACCGATCCCGCGCGCATCGAGGGCTTCGAGACTGAGGCGCGCGCCGCCAGCGCCCTCAACCATCCGAACATCCTCGCGGTCTACGACGTGGGCGTCCACGATGGCGCGCCCTTCGTCGTCTCCGAGATGCTCGAGGGTCAGACGCTGCGGGACCGGCTGGCTTCCGGCCCGCTTTCCGCGCGCAAGGCCGTGGACCACGCGCGACAGCTCGCCCGCGGCCTGGCGGCGGCCCACGACCGGGGCATCGTGCATCGCGACCTCAAACCGGAGAACCTCTTCCTGACACGCGACGGCTACCTCAAGATCCTCGACTTCGGCCTGGCGCGCCTGATCACCGACGAGGGGCCTGTTCCACAGGACGACGCGGCCACCCAGGGCCGCGTGATGGGAACCGTGGGCTACATGGCGCCCGAGCAGGTGCGGGGCGAGAGCGCCGACCCGCGCGCGGATATCTTCGCCTTCGGCGCCGTGCTCCACGAGATGCTCAGCGGGCGGCGCGCCTTCCAGGCAGGGACTTCCGTCGAGACCCTGAACGCGATCCTCAAGGAGGAGCCCGCGCCGCTGCCGGCCGAGATCCAAGGCTCGAACCTCGAGCGCCTGGTCTGGCACTGTCTCGAGAAGGCGCCCGAGGACCGTTTCCAGTCGGCGCGCGACCTGGCCTTCGACCTCGACGGTTCGTCGAGCGCCAGCATCCCCGGCGTCCCCACGGCGCGCCGAGCCCGGGGCCGCACGCTGGCCTCGACCCTGGGCGGCTTCGCCCTGGGCGCCCTGGCGGCGGGAGTCGCCGCGCGCCTGCTGCTCACCGCGCCCGCCCCCGCCCCGGTCTACGAGCGGCTCTCGTTCCGCCGCGGCACGATCGAGGCGGCGCGCTTCGCCTCCGACGGCCAGACGGTCGTCTACGGCGCCGCCTGGGGCGGCGATTCCGTCGAGATATTCGCCGGGCGTCTCGGCAGCCCCGAGTCGCGGCCGCTCGGGCTGGTCGAGACCGAGCTGCTCTCGGTGTCCTCGCGCGGCGAGCTTTTGCTGTGCCGGGCGCGGCGCCGGGTCGGGACCTTCGTCGGGTCGGGCACGCTGGCCCGCGTGGCGCTGGCCGGAGGCGCGCCGCGCGATGTGCAGGAGGACGTGCAATGGGCCGACTGGGCGCCCGACGGCAGAAGTCTCGCGATCGTGCGCAGCGTGGCCGGCAAGAACCGTCTCGAGTTCCCCATCGGCCGGGTGCTGCACGAGACCGCGGGCTGGATCAGCCATCCGCGCTTCGTGCCGAAAGGCGACGCGATCGCGTTCCTCGACCACCCGGTCTGGGGCGACGACGGCGGGCACGTCGCCCTGGTGGACCTGAACGGCACGCTACGCTCGTTGTCGCGGAACTGGGGCACGCTGCAGGGTGTGGCGCCCAGCCGGGACGGGCGCGAGATCCTGTTCGCGGGCAGCCGCGTGGGCGGCGCACGAGCGGTGCATGGCGTGGACTTTGACGGCCGCGAGCGCATCGTGGTGCGCATGCCGGGCGTGCTCACCATCCACGACGTGAACGCCGAAGGCCGCCTGCTGTTGTCGCACCACAGCCAGAGGCGCGAACTCGTGGGCCGCGCACCGGGCGAGGCCGGGGAGCGCGAGCTGTCGTGGCTCGACTACAGCTTCGCCTCCGACATCAGCGACGACGGCTCCACGGTGTTCTTCGCGGAGAACGGCGAGGGCGGCGGGCCCGGCTACTCGGTGTACGTGCGGCGCGTCGACGGCTCGGCGGCGGTGCGGCTGGGAGAGGGCGCGGCGATGGCACTGTCGCCCGACGGCAAGCTCGCACTGGCCAACCGTGACTACACGACCGACTCGCCTCAGCTCGCCCTCATCCCCACGGGCGTCGGCGAGGCGCGCCTCCTGCCCCGCGGCGGCGTCAACACGCAGGCGGCCAGTTTCTTCCCCGACGGCCGGCGCGTGCTGCTGGCGGCGAGCGCTCCCGGCGCGGCCACGCGCGTGTTCCTCCAGAGTCTCGATGGCGGCGATCCGAAGCCGATCGCCCCCGAGGGCACGCGCTTCAGTCTCTCGACGAAGCCAGTGTCTCCCGACGGGACACTCGCGCTCCTTCAGGACGAGGCGGGGCGCCATCGTCTGTACCCGGTGGGCGGCGGTGAGGCGCGCGACGTTCCGGGCCTCGCGGCCGAGGAACAGCCCCTGCGCTTCGGCGCCGACGATCGGATCCTGTTCGCGTATCGCCCGGGGCAGATCCCGGCCCGGGTCGTGCGCATCGACACGCGCACGGGCCGTCGCGAGGCCTGGCTCGAGCTGGCTCCGGGAGACCGCAGCGGCGTCTTGGCCGTCAACCCCGTCCTGCTGACGCCCGACGGGCGGGGCTACGTCTACGGCTTCCGGCGCGTGCTGTCGGATCTTTACTCGGTGAGCGGCCTGCGCTGACTCACTTGCGGTCGCGCAGCGGGATCACGAGCTTGAGGCCGCTGAGGGTCTCAGGGAACGCCATCACCTTCACGTCCACCAGGCCCGCCGCCGGGCCGAAGGCACGGATGTCGTCCTCCCGAAACTCCTTGCGTCCCTTGGGCCAGACCGCCCAGATCGATCCGTTGGGCGCGATCGCGCCCCATGCCCGCGCGAGCTTCGGCAGCGCGGTCTTCGCATCCAGGAACACGAGCACCATGTCGGCGGCCTTGGGAAGGCGGGTGGCGTAGGCGCCGACGCGGGTCTTGAGCTCCGCAGCGAACACGGGATCGCGGAGGCCGAGGACTGCGACGCGCATGCCGGGCTCGACGCCGAGCTTGTCGAGGCGGCTACGCTTCGAATAGCCGATCGCACCGCCTGCTTCCGCCACTATGGATTCGCCTCCGGGCCCCGCGCCGTGTGCGGACAGATATCACGGAAGGCGCAGCCGCCGCAGGCGTTCCAGGACGGGCGCGCCGGGAACTCGCGACGCCGGATGCGCGCGGCCACGTCGCGCACGACCTCCCGCGTCTTCGCCACGTCGTCCTCGCTGGGCTGCCGCCCGGCGGACAGGCCCGACTCCAGGAACCGCAGCTCGACCCGGTCGGGCAGGCGTCCCGTGGCGCTGCGCCAGGCGAGGGCGTAGAGGTCGAGCTGCAGGCTGTCGCGCACGCGCGCGTCGGCCGTGTCCTGGTCGGCCACCGCGCTGGTCTTGAAGTCGAGGATGCTGAGCTGGCCGCCCCGCTCGACCACCAGGTCGTAGCGCCCCACCACCTTGTTGCGCTCGACATAGAACGCGAAGTCCTGTTCCACGGCCGTCGGCGACCAGGGCGCCTCGGCCTCCTGCCTGAAGAAGCGCCGCAGCGTCTCTTCGCCCGCCGCGAGGCGCCGCTCCTCGTGCTCGCGCGAGAGGAAGCCCTCGGACACCCAGGCGGCCCGGAACGCCGCCAGCAAGTCGTCCTCGGAGAAGGGACGCGCCTCGATGCGGGCCTTGAACAGGTGCTGGATCGCCTTGTGGATCGCGCTGCCGTAGACCACGCGGTGGTGCAGCAGCAAGGGAACCCGCAGCACGCGGACGTAGCGGTACTTCAGCGGGCAGGTCTGATAGTCGTCGATGTGGCTGTACGAAAGGACGAGGGTCTCGTCCTCGGACATCGGTGCGTCGCGCGCGGGCTCGCGGGCCGGTGCCGGCTGCTGTCGGGCAAGCACCGCAAGCGCCTGGCTCTTGCGAGGCAGCGGCACGGCCTGCGGCAGGTCGAGGGCTTCGACCACGAAGCGCGAGAGCTTGCGCGGCCGGCCCGATCCATAGTCGGCGGCGGAGGTGAGGACCAGCTCCTGCTTGGCGCGCGTCATGGCCACGTAGAAGAGGCGCCGCTCTTCCTGGAAGTGCGGGTCTCCGCCGCCCGCCCGTTCCTGGCTCAGGGCGTCGGGCAGCGGGATCGGCTCGGCACGGCGCCGCAGGGGGAACTTCTGCTCCACCGCCGCCACCAGGAACACCACCGGGAACTCGAGGCCCTTGGCCTTGTGCACGGTGAGCACGTGAACGGCGTCTTCGTCGGGATCCGCTTCGGCCACGGCCGGGTCGTCTCCGGCTTCGCGCAGCAGGTCGAGGTGGCTGACGAAGGCCGGCACCCGGTCGTGCTCGGCCACGTCGCCGTACGCCTTCACCGTTTCGAAGAAGCCCGCGATGTTGCGCACCCTGGCCTCGCCCGTGGGCGTCGCGTCGTGCGACAGCCGCGCGAGCCAGCCCGACTCCTGCAGGAACTTGTAGAGCACCTCGCCGGTGCGCAGGCGCGGCACGTCGCGGGCGGCGCGGTCGAGATCGGCGCACAGGCGCGCGGCCGCCTCGCGCGCGCCTCCTGAGATCCCAGCAAGCTCCTCGCTCTTCGGCAGGCCGCGCAGCACCTCGAGCAGGGGCCGCGACTTCCGGCTCGCGTGGCGGTTGAGGCGCAGCAGGTCCAGCTCGGGGGCGCCGTATAGCTCGGAGGCCGCCAGATAGAAGATGGGCACCGAGTCGTCGGGGCTCGCCAGCGCGCGCAGGAACGCGACCAGCATCCGGATCTCCTCGCGCGCGTAGAGCCCGCGGCTGCCGCTGAAGCGGTGCGGGATGCCGCGCAGGTTCAGCGAGCGCTGGAACGCGTCGGCGTCGCTGTTGCTGCGGACCAGGATCGCGACGTCGCGTGGGCGGTAGCCCTGCTGCAGCCGCGCCTCGATGGCGGCGGCCACGCCGTCGGCCTCGGCGGAGCCGGTGTCGAACCCCTGGTGCCGGACGGCGGCGCCGCCGGGTCGTTGCGCCTGGAGGCGCTTGTCGATGCCGGCGATGACCTCGAGCCGGTACGGGTTGTTGTAGGAGACGAGGCGCGCCGCGGCGTCGAGGATGGGCTGGCTCGAGCGGTGGTTCTCGACCAGCACCACCTCGCGGCATCCCGGATACAGGTCGCGGAACGCCAGCAGGTTGGCCGCCGCGGCGCCGCGCCAGCGGTAGATGGCCTGGTCGTCGTCGCCGACGACGGTGATGTTGGGCGCGTCGCCCGCGACGAGGCGCAGCATCTCGAGCTGGGCGTGGTTCGTGTCCTGGAATTCGTCCACCAGGATGTAGCGATAGCGCGCGCGCAGCTTCGCGAGCAGCGACGGGCTGGCGCGCAGCAGCTCCAGGGTGCGGAAGATCTGGTCGCCGAAATCGACGAGCCCGGCCTCGGCCAACAACTGCTGCACCGCGGCGTAGAACCCGGCCAGCTCGACCTGCCGGGCCGCCTCGTCCCTCGCCTCTGGGGTGGTCGCCCGCTCCGCGAGGGCTGCGGCCCACTCGCCGTAGGCCCGGGGCGAGACGTCCTCGTCCTTGGCGCGGCTGACGAGCGACAGCAGCGCGTCCAGGTGCCGCGTGGGATCGCCGAGCGGGAGGAAGCGCTTGAGCGGCAGCCGGAACAGACGCTCGCGCAGAAAGATGATCTGTTCGGCCCGGGTCAGCACCCGGAACTCCGGGTGCATGCCGGCCTCGGGCGCGGCCTGGCGCAGCACGTGGTCGCCGAACGCGTGGAACGTGGAGATCCAGGTCTCGGCGTAGCCGTACGGAATGAGCTGGTCCACGCGCTCGGCCATCTCGACCGCGGCCTTCTCGGTGAAGGTGAGCGCCAGGATCTCCTCGGGCCGCGCGCGCTTGCTGGCGATCAGGTGCGCGATGCGGCGCGTGAGCACCGTGGTCTTGCCGCTGCCGGCCCCGGCGATGATCAAGAGCGGGCCCTCGCCGTGGAGCACGGCCGCCCGCTGCGCCTCGCTCAAGCCTTCGAGGATGCGCTGCTCGGCGGCCGGCAATCGGTCGTCGAGGACGGCGCTCACGCGAGGATTCTAGGCGGCGCGGGTGTCAGGTCGGGTCCGGCACGGTCAAGCGTCGCGACGCTGTGGCGGAGGCACCGGACACGCCTACGGGCCGGAACGGAACACGAGATCGACCACGAGCATCCGGTGGTCCGACGCGCCCTTGCGCACCGCCGCCGAAACGGGCGTCAGATCCCGTGTCACCCAGCACTGATCGATCCGCGACACGGGTAGCGCGGCGGTCATGGTGCCGCCCCAACCGGCGCCGGCCAGCGACCAAGCGTCCGTCAATCGGACCCGCAGCGGCTCCAGGGATGCGGCGTCGGCCGGGGTGTTGAAGTCGCCGCACACGATCGCGGACTCGGTGTTTCGTGTATCCAGCGTTTCATCGAGGAGGTTCGCGAGGTTGCGGAACTGCGCCACTCGTTCCTGGTGAAGGCGCATGAGGCCCGTCGGCGACTCGAGGTTCGCCACCGCGACGACGATAGCCGGCAGCATGAGGCGCGCGTTGACGACGATGATCTCGCGACCCGTGGGATGCCGAAGAGCGAGCACCTGTGGCGGCGTCCAAGGCCCAACGGCGCGAGTTGCCAACTTGGTCATCGGGAAGCGGCTGAGCGCGGCTGGATCGTCTGCCTGCAGCCAGAAGAACCCCGCCCACCGTCCCGCTAGGAGCCCGGGAGCGGTGCTCTCCTGCAGCAGCGCCAAGTCGGGAGCCGCCCCCTCGAGATCGGACCATGGCATCCCTCCCGCTACGTTCCAAGTCACGACGCGCATCGCGTGCGTGTCACGGTCGACATGACGCGCCGCGGCGCCCTTCTTGGCGACGCGCCGCAGCAGAGGTGGCCATTCCGTCGTCAAGGCGAGGAAGGCCAGCGCCGCGCCCAGGCACAGCCCGAACTCGACTCGGTGGCCTCGCCATGCCAGGAGCACGAGCCGAGGCGCGAGAATCACGCACCAGACGAGCGGCGGCCAGGGCGCCACCAGTTCGCCCAGCAGCCAACCATCCCCCACGAGATAGAGCATCGCCAGGGTCGCAAGGCTGCCGGCTATGAACGCGAAAGAGACGCTCGGCTGGGGTGAAGCCTTGCTCACGGCGCGAGAGGGATTCTATGTGGACACCCCTCGATGCAGGGTGAGGTCGGAGGGAGCCGTGAGCGAAAATCGCCGAAACGGAGCTCGTTCGCCTGGCGCACGAGTCGGTCGCGACCGACATGGTCCGCGGGGCCCTCGACCTCGCCAGGCGTGGAGGCGGCCGCTAGAATCCCCACCAGGCAGTGAGGGGGGCAATACAGGCTCCCGCTTGTGCGGCCCCGTCTACGGCACCAGGAACCGCGCGGACCGGCTGCCCCCGCAGTGGCGCGTCAGGATCGCCTCGGTCGTATCGAGCACCTCGGCCAGTCGCCGCTCCGGGATCCCGGCCGGCGCATAGGCGACGACCAGGGCCTGGGTCGTGCCCAGCGTGATGCAGGTCCGCGACGAGTCCGACGTCGGGTTGCCGAAGGGTCCGCGGGCGTCCACCAGCACCGGCCGGCCATCGACGTTCACGGCCGCCTTGCGGATGCCCTCGTAGCTCTCGCCCGCGGCGCCGCGACGCAGCAGGACGGGCGGCTCGATTCGGGCCAGATCGTAGAGCCCGAAAGGCAGCTGCGTGCGCAGGGACGCCAGATTCAGGCCATCGACGAGGGTGTTGATGCGATACAGCGCCTCGCCCTTGAGCGCACGGCGTAGCAACGCCTCGTTCGAGGGCCGCGTCTTGGTGGGATCGATGCCCAGGGCCTTGTAGAGCCCGCGCGCGTCCTCGACGCCCGGCACGTCGCCGCTGGCGACTCCCGCGTGACGAGCCCGCACTTCGGCGCAGTAGGCAGCGACCTCGGCGTCGAGAGCGGGGTCTCGCTCGCGCACCGCCACGCCGTCGAGAACGAAGACGCCCAGCCGCACCTTCCCGGACAGCGCGGGGTCGAGGGAGAGGGCGAGGGTCATTTCGGTGCCTCCGTCAGCTCCCGGCCAGGGCCACCATAAGGGCGTCGATCGCCTGGGTGGCCTCGCGGCTCGGCGCCGTGTGATGGTTGACGACGATGGAGAACGCCAGACGCGAACCGCTCTTCGTGGTCAGGTAGCCCGCCAGTGCGTTCGCCTGGCGCAGGGTGCCGGTCTTCGCGAGCACACGGCGTTCGGCGGCAGTGCCCCGCATGCGCGTCTCGAGCGTCCCGTCCACGCCGGCGATCGGCAGGCTGTCGCGAAACGTCGCGGCGTGCCTGTGCTTGTCCATGGCGACCAGCAGCGACACGAGGTCGTGAGGCGCCACCATGTCGGTGCGCGACAGGCCCGAGCCGTCTTGCACCAACCCCTGCCCGCCAACGCCGAACCGCTTCAGGAACTCGCCGAGCGCCTCGCGCCCGGCTTCGAGGCTGCCCTCGCCCTTGGACCGCGCGCCGAGCTGGCGCAGCAACATCTCGGTGTAGAGGTTCTGGCTGGGCTTGTTGACGAGCTTCAGCATCTCCGAGAGCGGCAGCGAGTCGTGGGCCACGAGCGTTCGCGCTCCCGGGGGCAGCGGCGCCGACGACGTGGCCGCGTCTCCCGAGACCCGGATGCCGCGCGCCTCGAGCCCCTCGATGAACACGCTGGCGGCGTAGCGCGCCGGGTCTTCGAGCGCGACGTGTAGCTCCTCGGCCTCGGCCCCGAGCGGATGCGTGCCTGAGAGCCGGATCGCGTTCGAGCCCAGGTCGCGCTCCAGACGCAGGTCGCTCTCGGTGCCGGCGGCGCTGGTGGTGGCGCTGGACACGACGCTGAAGTAGCGCGAGCGCGGGCGGTAGTCGACGAACAGAGGCTCGCCGACGCGCTCGCCGGCGCTCACCGCCAGGCTCGCGCAGTTGTCGTTCCACGCCAGGGCCGACACTTCGGCGCCGTAGCACCAGACGAGGTCGGACCATTCCCAGTCCTCCCCGCGCCGGTCCTGGAACAGCCCTTCGTGGCCCACCAGCCGGCCCTCGACACGCGCGACACCCGCTGCGCGCAGGCCGTCGGCCAGGACGTCGAAGGCGCTGCGGCCGTCGGGGCCCGGGCGAGACAGCATCGGGTCCCCGCGGCCGACCAGGAACACGTCTCCCAGGATCCGCCCCAGGCCGTCCAGGCGGCCGGCCGTCTCCAGGCTGGTGCGGAACCGCGCGTCGGGACCGAAGGTGTCCAGCGCCGCGGCGGTGGTCAGCAGCTTCATGGTCGAGGCCGGCGTCATGTTCTTGCGTGCGTTGCGCTCGTAGAGCACGCGGCCGCTCGCCAGGGAGCGCACTTCGACGGCCCAGTAGGCCGCCGCGAACGCCGGGCGATCGAGCGCAGCTTCCACCGCCTTCTTGACGGCGGCCGGCGACGGTTCCTTGGCCGCGGCGAGGCCCGGCAGCAGTGCGACCGCAACGACGAGCGCGGCCTTCACGCTTGTCCGCCGCCCCGGGCCACGACCATGCGAACCTCCTCAGCGAGAGCTGCCGCGGCGTCGGATGAAAGGCCCTGTGTGGCCACGGCGGGATGGACGACCAGACGCACGCGTCCGGAGCGGACGCTCCACACGCCGTGGGGCACCACGTCCTTGACGCCCACCAACGACACGGGAACCACGGGCGCGCCCGCGCTGGCGGCCAAGGCGAAGCTGCCGCGCTTGAAGTGCCCCACCTGGCCGTCGCGGCTGCGAGTGCCCTCGGGGAACACCGCAACACTCGTGCCGCGCCGGATGCGCTCGGCCGCGCGCTCCAGGCTGCGCTTGGCCCTGAAGGGATTGCCGCGGTCGATCGCGATGTGCCCGCCCAGCAGCAGGAACCAGCCGATCACGGGTACGAGGGACAGCGAGCGCTTGTGGATGATGCGGAACGACACCGGCAGGTATCCGAACATGAGGGGGATGTCGAGGGCGCTCGCGTGGTTGGCCGCGTAGAGCGCAGGGCCCGGCGGCGGGGTGGCGCCTTCCACCTCGACGCTCACGCCGCACGCGCGCAATACGATCCGGGCCCAGGACCTGGCGATTGCGTGGGCCGAATGGCCGCTGCGGTCGAACACCCCGACCAGCAGCGCCGGACCCATCAGGACGAGGGTCGCGACCAGGATCACCGGGACCGCGACCAGCGCGCGCAACTTCGGCGGCTACTCGGCCTTGGGCGCGACGTCCGCGGATGCTTCCGGGGCGGGCTCGCGCGGAGCCTCCGGGGCGCCGACCGGCGCCGGGGTCGCAGGCGCCGACACCGCCGGGAAGCGATCCGTGCGCGGCCGCGCGCGTTCGATGGTACGGAAGCGGCCCGAATCCTCTCCAGGTCCGGCCTCGGGCCAGCGGCAGAAGATCATCTTGCCCGCGGTCGTCTGCAGCACGCTCGTGACCGCGACGTCGATGGTCCGGCCCAGGGCTTTCTTGCCCTGGTCCACGACCACCATGGTGCCGTCGTCCAGGTAGCCGACGCCCTGGCCCGGCTCCTTGCCTTCTTTTAGAACGAACACCTTCATCAACTCCCCGGGCAGGACCACCGGCTTCAGAGAGTTGGCGAGGTCGTTGATGTTGAGGACCTGCACGCCGCGCAGCTGGGCGACCTTGTTCAAGTTGAAGTCGTTGGTCACGATCTTCCCGGTCATCTTGCGGGCCAGCTCGATGAGCTTCAAGTCCACTTCCTTCACGTCGGGGAAGTCGGTCTCGACGATCTGCACGTGGACGTTGCCCATCTTCTGGATCTTCTGGAGGATGTCGAGGCCGCGCCGGCCGCGGTTGCGCTTCATCGAATCGGTGGAGTCGGCCACCTGTTGCAGCTCGCGCAGCACGAACTGCGGCGCCACCAGTGTGCCTTCGAGGAAGCCGGTCTCGCAGATGTCGGCGATGCGGCCGTCGATGATCACCGAGGTGTCCAGGATCTTGTACTGGTGAAGCCGCGAGGAGTCGCGGAAAGCGGCGATGATCCGCGCGGGCTCGAACCACTCGCCGTGTTGCGCCCCGATCACCAGGCCCATGTAGATCAGGATCACCACGATCAGCACGTGGAAGAAGTGCTCGCCCGCGATCTCGACGCCGCGCAAAGCGCCCCAGGTCAGGTGCGCGCCCACCAGGCCCGTGACCCCGCCTACCAGGGCGCCCACCAGTTGGTGGCCGGGAACGCGCCGGGTCTGGGTCTCCAGCAGGATGACGATCAGCGCGGAGAGGAACCCGATGGCCGCGCCGATCAGGGGCTTGTCGGGCAGCGGGCTGTACACGAAACCGGAGTGGGTCAGAACGAGGATGACGGCCAAACGGAAAAGCACGAGCCACATGGTGCGAACTCCCGCTCGCCCGTTCCGCCCCCGGGCGCGACGATGAAACTGCGTCGAAAAATGAACGGCGGCCAGCGGCATGATAAACCCGCCGGCCGTCCTATGGAACCGGCGGCGGGTGCGCCTCCAGGTGCTCCTCGCCGACGCGCGACAAGAGCGCCAGGGCCACGAGGCCGCCGCCCATCAGCAGCAGGGCGGCGTCCAGGGAGCGCTCGGCCACGAAGCCGGTGACCGGGTTCATCACCACGATGCCGAGGGTGCGGATCATGGAGCAGAAGGACAGCACGGTGGCCCGTTCCGACGACGCGACGTGGTGGTTGATGGCGGCGCTGAAGAGCGGTACCCGCGGCAGGCTGAAGGCCATGCCGGCCACGATGCCGAGGCTCACCAGCGGCCACCAGCGGGTGGCGGCGAGGCCCAGGAAGGAAAGGCCGCTCAAGAGCGTCGCCGCGAAAATCAGCCGCTGCTTCGACCCGGCCCAGCGCTCGAGCAACGGCACGCCCGACAGGAAGGCGATCTGGGCCACGCAGCCCAGGGCGTGGACGACGCCGAAGGCCTGGAGCGGCACTCCGGCGCGGCGCAGGAGGGGCTGGAACAGCCAGATGATGCCCCAGGCCAGGGCGTTGGTGACTGCGGCCTCGATCGCCAGCAGGCGGATGGTGGGATGGCGTGCGAACTGCCGGCCGCCCTCGCGCAGGATCCGCAGGTAGCTGCGGTTCTCGTCCGGCCGCAAGGGGCCTGGCGGCTCGAGCAGCGTCAGGGCCAGCAGTGTCGCCAGGGCCGCGGGGATGGCCGTCGCGCGCATGGGCGCTTGAAGACCGAATCGCGCGGCGATGAAGCCGCCCACGATCGTGGCCGCCACGATGCCGCCGAGCTTGAAGGCTTCCATGCGGCCGATCACCGCGGCGGCCGCCGACTGGCGGCCCGCGGCCTTGAGGCTGTCGTAGGCCAGCGCTTCGTCGGCTCCCGAGTGCAGCGTGTAGGCGACCGCCATGATCGCCTCGGCCGCCAGGAACGTCCCGAGCCCGGGCTTCGAGGCATACAGCAGCACGCCTCCCATGGCGACGGCGCTGCCGAGGAACAGCGACCATTTGCGGCCCAGGTAGTCGGCCACCGTTCCCGTGGGCACCTCGAACAGGAAGCTGCACAGGAAGAACCAGGCGTTCAGCAGGAACACCTGCTGCAGGCTGATGCCGCCCCAGTCTGTGTAGAAGGGCACCAGCACGGCCGCGAAGAACTGCATCCAGAACAGCAGCCGGATGCAGTAGAGCTTCGGCAGGTTCGAGGCGTAGGACGCGGGCGAGCTCACGCCCGGGGACTCTATTCGAACAGCCGGCCCAGCGCCTCGTCCAGGCTCTCGATGCCGACGAGCTCGATGCCCGCGGCGTCCTTCGGCACGTTGCGCGCCGGCAGCAGGCAGCGCGTGAAGCCCATCTGCTGCGCTTCGCGCACCCGCAGGCCGGCCTGCCCGACGCCCCGCACCTCGCCGGCCAGCCCCACCTCGCCGAACATCACCGTGCCGGGCGCCACCGGCCGGTTGCGGAACGAGGACGCGAGCGCAGCCGCGACGCCCAGGTCGGCCGCCGGCTCGGGCACTTCCAGGCCGCCGGCGATGCTCACGAACACGTCGTCGGAGAGGAGCTCGAGCCCCACGCGCTTCTCGAGCACGGCCAGCAGCAGGCTGGTGCGGTTCGGGTCGATGCCCAGGGACATCCGGCGCGGCGTCCCGAAGGAGCTGGGCGAGACCAGGGCCTGGATCTCGACAAGCATGGGCCGGGAGCCCTCGAGTGTGGCGACCACGGCCGAGCCCGCGCTGCCCTCGCGCCGTTCGGCCAGGAACAGCGCGGACGGGTTGGGCACTGGCACCAGGCCCGCGCCGGTCATCTCGAAGACGCCCATCTCGCTGACGGCGCCGAAGCGGTTCTTGACCGCGCGCACGATGCGGTGGTGCAGGTGCTTCTCGCCCTCGAAGTAGAGGACGGTGTCCACGATGTGCTCGAGCGACTTGGGCCCGGCCAGGCTGCCGTCCTTGGTGACGTGGCCGATCAGGAAGGTGGTCACGCCGCGCCCCTTGGCGATGAACAGGAGCTGTGTCGCGACCTCGCGCACCTGGCTGATGCTTCCTGGCGCCGAGGGGAACTTCTCTGAGTAGACCGTCTGGACCGAGTCGACCACGAGCGCCTTCGGTTTCAGCTCGTCCACGTGCTCGAGGATCCGCTCGAGGGACGTCTCCCCCAGCAGGAACAGCGCCCCGCCCTCGATGCCCAGGCGCTCGCCGCGCAGCTTGATCTGGCGCTCCGACTCCTCGCCGGAGACGTAGAGCACGGGGCCGCCGTGGCGAGCCAGCAGGTGGGCCACCTGCAGCAGCAGCGTGCTCTTTCCGATCCCCGGCTCGCCGCCGATCAGCACCATCGAGCCCGGCACGATGCCGCCGCCCAGCACTCGGTCGAACTCGCCGATGCCCGAGGGCGAGCGTGCCGCCTCGGCGCCGTCTACAAGGTCGTAGGGCAACGGCCGGGCGGCCGGCCCGAGGCTCGCGGCCGACGGGCGGCCCTTGCCCGGAGCGGCCACCTCCTGCCGCTCCTCGACGAAGCTGTTCCATTCCCCGCAGTCGGGGCAGCGCCCCAGCCATTTGGACGATTCGAAGCCGCAGGCCTGGCAGGCGAAGACGGTCTTGAGCTTGCTCATGCGTAGACGCGCGGCACGCGCGCGCCGATGCCCGCGAGGACCTGCCAGGGGTTGCTGCCCGCCCAGGCGGCCAGGTCCCAGGCCGAGGGCGAGTCGCCCAGGACCTGGGCGTAGTCGCCCTCGACCACGCTGGGCAGGTCGGTGACGTCCAGCATCGTGAAGTCCATGCAGACCGTGCCGACGATGGGCGCTCGCGCGCCGCGCAGCGTGGCGAAGCCGTGCTCGGATGCGGCCTGCGTTCGCGGCAGGCCGTCGGCGTAGCCGAAACCGATGGTCGCGATGCGCGAGGGGCGGCGCGCGCGCCAGCGGCCGCCATAGGAGACCGGCGTGCCCGTGCCCAGCTCGCGCACCTGGAGCACGCGCGCGCTGACGCTCATCACGGGCTCGACCTCGAGGGGCGGCGACAGCGGCCGGGGCCGCACGCCGTAGAGCAGCAGGCCGGGCCGCACGGCGCTGTGGCCGGGCCGCAGGAACGCGAGGCCGGCGCTGTTCGCCACATGCGCGAAGGATGGCCGCAGGCCGTGCCCGAGCAGGTCCGAAACCACGGTGTCGAAGCGGTCGAGCTGCAGGCCCGCGAAGGCCGCGTCCTCGTCGGCCGTGGCCAGGTGGGTCATCACGCCTTCGACGACCAGGCCGGCCTGGGACAGGCGCTGCGCCGCGGCGAGCGCCCGGCTGGGCGGGAACCCCAGGCGCGCCATCCCGGTGTCGATCTCCAGGTGCACGCGCCACGGCGCGCGCCCCCGCCCGGCCGCCTGCAGCGCGATCTCGAGGGTCTCGGGCCCCGAGACCACGGGCGTCAGGGCGTGCTCGAGGAACGCCTGTTCCTGGCCGGGGCCGCAGCCGGCGAACACCAGGATGGCTGCCCGGACGCCGCCCTGGCGCAGCGCGATGGCCTCGTCCACGAAGGCCACGGCCAGCATGGAAGCACCTGCGTCCTCGAGCGCGCGCGCCACCGCGACGGCCCCGTGGCCGTAGGCGTCGGCCTTGACCACTGCGATCACCGGGCGCCGGGCGAAGTCCGCGATGCGGCGCTGGTTGGAGAGAAGCCGCGCCAGGTCGACGTGCGCGGCAGCACGCAGGCTCAGGGCTCGCCCCAGCCCTTGTTCTCGAAGCGCGTGAACTCCTTGATGAACACCAGGTCGCTGGTCCCTATGGGGCCGTTGCGCTGCTTCGCGATGATCAGCTCGGCGAGGCCGGTGTTCTCGGGGGTCGGTTTGTAGACCTCTTCCCGGTAGATGAACATGACGATGTCGGCGTCCTGCTCGATCGAGCCCGAGTCGCGCAGGTCCGAGAGTTGCGGCCGCTTCTCCGTCCGCGCCTCGGGAGCGCGCGAAAGCTGCGACAACGCAACCACCGGACACTGGAGCTCCTTGGCCAGGCCCTTGAGCGACCGGCTGATGGTCGCGATCTCCTGCTGGCGATTCTCGATGCGGCCCCCGGCATTCATGAGCTGCAGGTAGTCCACGACCACCAGGCCCAGGCCGTGCTCGGCCTTGAGGCGGCGGCACTTGGCGCGCACCTCGAGTGGGGTCAGGCTGGCCGAGTCGTCGATGAAGATGCGCGCCCCCGAGAGCGTCGCGTAGGCGTTGGCCAGGCGCGCCCAGTCCTTCTCCTGCAGGTGGCCGGTGCGCAGCTTGTGGGCGTCCACGCGCGCCTCGGCGCACAGCATGCGCAGCACCAGCTGCTCCTTGGACATCTCCAGGAAGAAAACACCCACGGTCTCGCCGGTCTTGAGCGAAGCGTGCTGCGCGAGGTTGAGGCAGAAGGACGTCTTGCCCATGGCGGGACGGGCGGCGACGATGATCAAGTCGCCCTTCTGGAGGCCGGTGGTGCGTTCGTCCACGTCCACGAAGCCGGTGGGCAGTCCCGTCACCAGCTCCTTGCTCTGCGAGAGCTGGTCGATGGTCCGGAAGCTCTCCTTGACGATCTCGCGGATGCCCACGAATCCCTGGCGCAACCGGCGCTCGGCGATGTCGAAGATCGCCTTCTCGGCGCGGTCGAGGACGTTGGCCGCTTCGTCCTCGCCCTCGTAGCACGACTGCACGATGCGGTTGCCCGCGTGGATCAGGCTGCGCAGGACCGACTTCTCCTTGATGATCCGGCACCACTGCTCGACGTTGGTGACCCGGGGCACGCCCTCGACCAGGCTGCCCAGGTAGACGGCACCGCCGACGGCATCGAGCGTGCCGGTGCGCAGCAGCTCGTCCTTCAGGGTCACGACGTCGATGGGCTGGCTCTTCTCGGACAGCGCTGCCATGGCGTCGAAGATGCGGCGGTGCGCCTCGCGGTGGAAGTCGTCGCGGTTCAGGAGCTCCGCGGCCGAGTTGAAGGCCGCGTTGTCCACGAAGATCGCCCCCAGCACGGTGCGCTCGGCCTCCGCGTTGTGCGGAAGGGTGCGTTCCTGGGGCAGCGCCTCAGTCGCCACGCGAGCCCATAGCGGCGAACGGAGCCACAGAGACCACGGAGATCACAGAGAGCGCTGAGAGCGGCATGGCAGCGGAGGCCGCGAGTCTAGCAGAGGGTAGCCTGCCGGGAGCTACCATCTTTCTCCGTTTGCGCCCTCTGTGATCTCTGTGGCTTGTTGCCGTTTCTAGCCTTCCTTGGAAACCAGCAGCTTCAAGGTCGCCGTGACCTCGGGGTGGAGCTTGACCTTCACCTCGTGGTCGCCCAGCTTCTTGATCGCCTCGTCCAGTTGCACGCGGCGCTTGTCGATCTCGATGCCCTTGCCCTTCAGGAACTCGGCGATGTCGCCCGAGGTGACCGAGCCGTAGAGCACGTCGTTCTCGCCGACCTTGCGCGGCGCGACCATGCGCAGCGCGGCGATGCGCTGGGCCAGGGCCTCGAACTCGGCCTTCTCCTTGGCCTGGCGGGCCTCGTAGGCCTTGCGCTCGCGGCTGATCATCGCCTTGTTGGCGTCGCTGACCACGAGGGCCATGCCCCGGGGCAGCAGGTAGTTGCGGCCGTAGCCTTCCGCGACCTTCACGATGTCGCCGCGGCGGCCCAGCTTGTCGACGTCCTCTCTCAGAATGACTTCCACGTTCGCCTCCGAATAGGTCTCTAGTCCCCTTCCGGCGCGGGCGGGTCGGCCCAGCGACGGAAGTCGGCCCAGGTGTCGAACAGGCCGAGCAGCGCCAGGATCTGGGGCGCCCAGGGGTTCAGCAGCACGAGGATCAAAAGACCCGCGCGCAGGAAGGGCGGGCCGGCCAGGCGATGGGCGTAGTAAGCCACCACTGCCAGGCCCTGGACCGCGAAGAAGAACGCCGTGACCAGCACGACGTTGTAGCCGACGTTGCGCAGGGGCACGAACGCCACCATGGCTCCGCCCAGCACGAACACGATGGGCAGCAGCAGGGACATGCGCAGGCCTTCGAACTCGCTGCCCTCCAGCCAGCCCGGATCGCGGCGCGCGAGATAGGCGCGCACCAGCGCGGCGTTGACCAGCACCATGGCCGCCGCCAGCACGAAGAATGCCCCGGGGTACACGACCTGCATCGCGCTGTGGAAGGCCGCGGCCTGCTCCGCGAACTGCTCGACACTCTCGGCCGGCAGCCGCGTGCGCATGTCGGCCAGGAACCGCGGGGAGCGCCACTCCTCGATCGGCTCCAGGACGCCCTGGGCCATGCGCGGACCGGCGAACAGCAGGGCCGCGGCGACCTCGCCCGCCAGCACCAGGAAGGCCCACGCCGCACCGCGGCGCAGCCCGCGGCCGCGCGCCACGGCCTCGCCGATCAGCATGCCCGGCAGCACCAGCACCACCAGGAACGCGAGGGCCCTGGCGGGCGAGAACAGCCAGGTGACGATCGCCACGGCGAACAGGGCCCCGAGCACGCCGTTGCCGAACCCGCGCGACAGGCGGTGGACCGTGAGCGGGACCGGGGCCAGGGTCGAGACGAGGGCCAGCACCGGCACCAGGTAGGCGAGGGAAAACAGCAGGGCGGAGGCAAGCCCCGCCCCTACGATGCCGCTGCCCGTCCGCGGCAGCGGACCCTCGCCGACGCGCGCCTGTGCGCCCACGCTCTGGCCTAGCCGAGCTACTCCGCCGCGAAGGGCAGGAGTGCGATGTTGCGGGCGCGCTTGATCGCGAGGGTCAGCTTGCGCTGGTGCTCGGCGCAGGTGCCGAACATGCGGCGCGGCAGCACCTTGCCCCGCTCCGGCACGAAGGACTGCAGGGTCTTCACGTCCTTGTAGTCGATGTAGTCGATCTTGTCCTGGCAGAACTTGCAGACCTTGCGACGGCGGAAGAAGAAGCGCTTGCCGCCCTCCTTGCCCTTGTCGCCGCCCTTGCCGCCAGGGCCGGGCCGGCCGGAACCGCGTCCGCCCTTGAAGTCGTCGCTCACAATGCCTCCTCGACGGGCTCGACACGGGCGGGGCGCTTGTCGTCGCCGCGCCGGGCCTTGCGGTTTTGCGCCTTGCGCAGGTCGTCGTCCACGCGCACGGTGATGAACTTGACCAAGCCGTCCGTGACGCGCATGCGGCGCTCCACCTCGTGGACCAGGGTGGGCTTGCCGGCCACGACCATCAGCACGTAGGAGCCGTCGCGGTGCTTCTTGATCGAGTAGGCGAGGCGCTTCTTGCCCCACTTCTCGACCTTGTCGACCTTGCCGCCTTCTTTCTCGACGTAGCCCTGTACGGTGGACGTCAGTGTGTCCACCTCGGGCTCGCCGAGATTGGGGTCGGCGATGAACAGGATCTCGTAGACACGATCGCTCACAGCGTTTGTCCTCCTTCTGGCTCTTTTAGCCCCTTTGGAGGCCCGACGGGCCTCTACCGGGAGCAAGGAGACGAAGACGAAGCCCTAGTATCTCACGCCTCAGGGGGTCCCGTTGAAGCGGTTCATGGCCGCGGCCACGCCCTCGCGGATCAGGCACTCCACCGCTTCGGCCGCCCGCCCCACGGCGTCCTGCACGACGAGCACGTCTTCCGGGGGGAACGCGTCCAGCACGTAGTCCGCCAGCTCCCCCGGCAGCTCGCCCTTCTTGATGCCGACGCGCACCCGCGGGAACTCCTCGGTCGAGAGCGTGTCGACGATCGAGCGCAGGCCGTTATGGCCGCCGTGGCTGCCCCGTTCGCGCACGCGCAACCGGCCCAGCTCGAGCGCCACGTCGTCCACGATCACGACCAGGTCCGCGGGCTGGCAAGCGTGGGCGGCGAGCAGCCGTTCCACGGCGGCGCCGCTGCGGTTCATGAAGGTCAGGGGCTTGACCAGCAGGATGTCCTGGTCGAAGGAGCGCATGGGAGCCACCCACGCGTCCGGCTCCTCATGGCCCGAGCGGAAGCCCGCCCGAGCCATGAGCGCGTCGACGACCATGAACCCCACGTTGTGGCGCGTGCGGCGATAGCGCTCCCCGGGGTTCCCAAGGCCGGCGACGAGGCGCATCCCCTCCTTACTTCTTTTCCTTCTTCTCGCCCTTCTCGGGCTTCTCGGCCTTCTCGGGCTTCGCCTCGGCTTCCTCGCCTTCGGCCAAGGCCTTGCCCTTCTTGATGACCTCGGGCTCGGCCACGCCTTCCACGGCTGCCGCAGCCTCGGCCGCCACCGGCGCGACCTCTTCGGCACGCGGCGCCACCACGTGGACGACCACGATGTCGGACTCGGTCAACAGCTTGACCTTCGGCGGGAGCTTGATGTCCGAGACGCGGATGTGCTTGCCGATCTCCAGCTCGCTGACGTCCACCACGAACTTCTCGGGGATGTCCATGGGCAGGCACTCGATCTCGAGCTCGCGGGTCACGAGGTCCAGGACGCCGCCCTGGGTCTTTACGCCGATCGGCGTGCCCGTGGTCTCCACATGGACCTTCACCGCGAGGGTCTTGTCGAGCGCGACCTCGTAGAAGTCCGCGTGCAGCAGGCGGTGCTTCAGGGGTTCCAACTGGAACTCCTTGAGGATCACCTTGTGGCGCTTCCCGCCCAGGTCGAGGTCGAACAGCGTGTTCTCGCCCGAGGCGCTCTTCAGGATCGCGCTGATCTCCTTGGGGGAGACCGCGACGGGGATGGTTTCCTTCTTCACGCCGTAGAGGATCCCGGGGATACGGCCGTTCTCCCGCAGGCGGCGGTTGACGTTCTTTCCGGCTTCGCTGCGGCTCTCCGCGGCGACGACGATCTCAGCCATGACTCACAGCTCCTGACGGACAGCTTATTGCTTATTGCTTATCGCTTATTGCTTCTACTTCAGACGAAGAGGCTCGTCACGGACGTCTCCTCGTGGATGTTCTGGATCGCCTTGGCCATCAGGTCGGCGATCGTGAGCACCACGATCTTCCTCGAGCGCCGTTTCTCCTCGGAGAACGGGATCGAATCGGTGACGATGAGTTTCGACAGGGGCGAGGCCTCGATCTTCTCCAGGGCCTTGCCCGACAGGACGCCGTGGGAGCAGGAGGCCAGCACCTCGCGGGCGCCCGCGTTCTGGATGGCCTGCGCGACCTGGCTGAGGGTGCCGCCAGTATCCACGATGTCGTCCACGATCAGGGCCGTGCGGCCCTCCACGTCGCCGATCACGTGGTGGACCTCGGCCACGTTGGGCTGGTCGCGGCGCTTGTCCACGATGGCCAGCGTGGCGTCGAGGCGCTTCGCATAGGCCCGCGCCCTTTCCACACCGCCGGCGTCGGGCGACACGATCGTCAGCTCGGGCAGGTTCAGCCTGGCGACGTAGTCGATCACCACGGGGGCGGCGAACAGGTGGTCCACGGGCACGTCGAAGAAGCCCTGGATCTGGGAGGCGTGCAGGTCCATGGTCAGGACGCGGTCGGTGCCGGCGGCGGACAGCAGGTCGGCCACCAGCTTGGCCGAGATCGGCACCCGCGGCTTGTCCTTGCGGTCCTGGCGCGCGTAGCCGTAGTACGGGATCACGGCCGTGATGCGGGACGCGCTCGAGCGCTTGAAGGCGTCGAGCATGATCAGCAGCTCCATCAGGTTCTCGTTCACTGGCTGGCTGGTGGGCTGCACCACGAACACGTCGGCGCCGCGGACGTTGTCCTGGATCTGGAACCAGATCTCGCCGTCGCTGAAGCGCGCCAGGTGGGCGCGGCCCACGCTCACCCCCAGCTGCCGCGAGATGGCGGCGCCGAGGGACGGGTGCGCGCTTCCGGTGAAGATCCTGATCTCTCTCGACATGGTTCTTTCGTGGCGGCCCGTGTGAATGGCTGGGGCGGAAGGATTCGAACCTTCGAATACGGGATTCAAAGTCCCGCGCCTTACCGCTTGGCCACGCCCCAACCGGGGCGGCTTCGCTAGCGTCCGCCCGTCGTTACTGCTGGGGGGCCTCCGACTTGGGTTGTGGATCGGCCGAGGGCGCGGACGCGGGCTGCGCGCCCACCTGGGTCTTGTAGACCGAGAGCACCTTCTCCTCGAGGTACTGCCGCATCTGGTTGTTCAAGGGGTGAGCGATGTCCTTGAAGGTCCCGTCCTTGCGCTTCTTGCTGGGCATCGAGACGAACAGGCCCTTGGGACCGTGGATGATCTTGATGTCGGTCACGACGAAACACTGATCGAACACGATCGACACGAAAGCCTTGAGCTTCTCGTCGTCCACCGGGATGACCTTGACGTCCGTGATCTCCATGCTGTGGCTCCTTCCCTATCCCCGTTGCACGCCCCTGCGATACTGATCGAGGGTCAGGGTGCGGCAGCGGAGCGCCCGGAAGCCGTGCGCACGCAATGCCGCGGCGGCCTTCTGTGCCCGCCGGGATTCGGAGAACAACCCGAAGTACGTCGAACCGCTCCCGGAGAGCGCCATGTGGCGCGCTCCCGCCTCGCTCAGGACCCCCCGGATACGACTCACCGCAGCCTCGAGGTCCGGGGCCTCCTCCAGGGCGGCTTGTTCGAGGTCGTTGGTGAGAGAACGCCACCCTGCTTCTCCCTCCAAGTCGCTCGATACAAAGTAGAAGATGCTACGGCTGTTTTCCCGTGGTGTCAATCGAGCGTCCAGCCTGCGGAAGACCGCGGCGGTCTTCACGGGGCGCTTCGGATCCACCAGGACGACGTGCGCCCGGAGCTGGCGGGCCAGTGGGTAGACCTCGTCCCCCCGGGCCAGGCCGAGGGCGGTCCCGCCATGGAGGAAGTAGGGGACGTCCGCCCCCAGGCGCCGGGCCAGGGCCTGGAGCCCGAGGCTGCCCAGGCCCAGCTTCAAGACCCGATCCAGGGTCATCAGCACGGTGGCGGCGTTGCTGCTGCCCCCGCCAAGGCCCCCGGCCACCGGAATCCGTTTCTGGATGTCGATCTCGAGGCCCTCGGGCCGCCGAGCGAACTCCAGCAGGTCGCGCGCGGCGCGGACAGCGAGGTTCGTCTCGTCCGTGGGCACCAGGGGGTGGTCGCAGCGAACCTTGACGCGTCCGGTCCGGGTGACCCGCAGCGCGAGGTCGTCGTGCAGGTCGATGCTCTGGAACAGCGTGCGCAGCTCGTGGTAGCCGTCCTGGCGCACTCCGAGCACCTCGAGGGCCAGGTTGATCTTGGCGAAGGAACGGACCCGCCGCCAAGGCGCCTTCATCGACTGTCCCACAGTCGCCGGGCTTCGTCGGGGCCGACGCTGCGGTACCCCACGGCCGCCGGCGCCTCGAAGGCCGCGTCCGCCAGCATGGCGCCGCTCTCCGCCTCGTCCACCTGGACCTCCAGCCGTGCGCCGTCGGGAAGCGTCGCGCGAATCCTGCGGGGCAGCGCGTGGCCCCACCCGGCCTCGTAGGCGCGCAACCGCGGCGACGGCGCGCCGATCAGCAGGTCCATGACCTCGCCCGGGTCCAGGGAGATGCCGAACAGGGCGTCGAAACTGTCCCGGCTCGCTTCGGCGCCGAAGACCGCTCGGTCCCGGGGGAACACCGCGGTGAGCCGGCCGGCGCTCGCCACCGCGACCACGCGCGGCCCGGCGGGCCCCGGCACCTCCACGCGCAGGGCGTCGGGCCGGCGGAACGCGACGATCGCCGCGGTGCGCGCGCGCAGTGTCGGGCCTCGGAGCGACACGCGCAGGCTCGCACTGTAGCTCGTCGCTCCGCGGGCCGCTTCGGGAACGCCCGGACGCGGCGGCGTCAAGGTCGCGCAGCCCGAGCCGATGAGCACGAGGGCGGCCACGGCGGCGCGGCCCGGGATCAAGGGTTGGACGTCGGCTGCGGGTTGCTGGCCTCGAGAGCCTTCTGGGCTTCCTGCACCTTGCGCGCGATCCCGGCGCGGTCCAGCTCGCCGTCCTCGTCCTCGGCCGTCAGCGCCTGGCGCCAGAACCGCAAGGCGTCGCTGACGTTGCCCCGACGCTCCAGCACGTCGCCGAGGTGGCCGAACACGACCGCATTGCTGCCGGGACGTGCGGTCGCCCGGCGCAGGTATTCCTCGGCCTCGGCGAAGCGGTTCAGGCGGTGCAGGGCCCAGCCGTAGCTGTCGAGGTACGCGCCGTTCTCCGGGTCCCGGACGAGCGCCTTCTCGATCAGGTGCAGGGCCTCTTCGACGCGCACGCCGCGGTCGGCGTTCATGTAGCCCAGGTAGTTGAGCACCGGCCCCGACTCCGGCTCGACGGCGAGCGCCTCGCGGAACACCGCCTCGGCGTCGTCGTAGCGCTTCTGGCGCTCGAGCACCGCGCCCAGCGGGAACATGACCCGCAGGTTCCTCGGGTCGAGGGCGCGGGCGGCACGCAGCGTCTCTTCGGCCTCGCCGTACTTGCGAGCGCGCTGGTAGAACTCCGCGACCTGCAGCAGCACCTCGACGCTCTGGGGCGACTTTTGGCGCAGGCCGTCCACGATGGCGATGGCGCCCGCCAGGTCGCCGCGCTCGCGCAGCGCGGTCGCCTCCAGGGTCGCGAGGTCGGGATCGTTCGGGAACTTCTGGCGCGCGGCGCGCGCCTCGGCCAGGGCCTTTTCGAAGTCCTTGGCCAGGACCAAGGCCTCGACGCGGTAGCCCAGCAGGTCGGCTTCGGCGTCGCCTCCGGTGGCCGCGGCGCGGCCGAAGGCCTCGGCCGCTTCGGCGTAGAGGCGCAACTGCTGGCGCGCGAAGCCGAGGTGGATGAGGAAGAAGCGGTCGCGGCCGGCCTCCTCGCTCTTGTTGGGCGTCCGGGTGCGGGACAACAGCACTTCGTAGAGGGTGGCCGCCGCCTGATGGTCGCGCCGCGCTTCGGCCACCGTGGCCTTGAGGTAGGTGGCCCCCAGGTTACGAGGGTCCTGGGCCAGGATCGCGTCGGCGGCGGCGCGGGCGCCGTCGAAGTCGCGCAGGTCGCGCAGGGCGCGACCCTTGAGGTCGAGGCCGCCGAAGTTCTTCGCATCCAGATCGAGGGCCGCCTGCGCCTCGGCCAGCCCTTCCTTCGGGCGGCGCGCGCGCAGCAGGACCTCGCCCAGGGCGAGGCGCAGGCGCAGGTCCTTCGGGTCGATCTCCAGGGCCTTGCGGTAGTGGAGCACGGCCTGGTCGAACTGGTTGGCCTGGGCATAGGTGTCGCCCAGCTCGGTGAGCGCACGCGTGTCGCCGGGCTTGATCTCGAGGGCGCGCTGCAGCGCCGCGGCTGCCGCGTCGGCCTTGCCGAGGGCCAGGTGGTGCGTGCCGATCTGCACCCAGCCGTCGAAGTCGTTGGGTTGGAGCTCGAAAGCGCGTTCCCAGGCGCCGACGGCGGCCTGGTGGTCCTCGAGGCGCCGGTAGCCGTCGGCCAGCAGGCGCAGCGTGAACAGGTCGCCGGGCCGCAGCTTCACGGTGGCTTCGTACTCGAGCTGGGCCCGCCTGAGGGCCGCGGCGTCGCCCGACACCTCGGCCTGCACCTGGAGCACGCGGCCCAGGGTGGCGTGCGCGTCGGGGTTTTCCGGATCCAGGCGCGCGCCGGCCTCGGCCTCGACGAGGGCGTCATCGAAGCGACCCGCGTCCATCAGCAGGCGCGCCATCTCACTGCGCACGGGGCCCGAAGTGGGGTCGAGTTTCTGCGCCTTGCGGTACTCGTCGAGGGCTTGCGTGCCCTCGCCCGACAGGCGCAGTTGCAGGCCGAGGCTGTAGTGGTAGTAGGCCTCGGCACGGTTGCGCGCGTCGCTGGCCGCATCGGCGGCCCCGACGAACAGGAGTGCGAAAAGTAGAGCGGCCATCGTGGCGATTCTCACACGCTTCGCCTTGGCATACCAAGGCCGCGGTCCTCCCGGGCTTTCTGGCCACCCGGGAGGACCGGCCATCGGCGCCGGGCTAGGCGGCCGCGCTCTGGTGCGTCCGCCACTCCTCGATGAGCCACGCCTTCACGCGGCGCGGGTCGGAGATGTTGCCCTCCAGCGAGCGCAGGTAGTCGAAGTAGCGCCGCTCGCTGCCGGCGCCCGACGCGCGGGACGGGAACGTGACGTGGATCTCGCCGTCGGCCCCGTTCCAGAGCGAGAAGCCGACCAGCTTCATGCCCTGGAAGGGCCCCTCGTCGAAGACGACCTCGGCCTCGCACACGAGCCGTTCCGGACCGTTCTCCCGGCGGACGAATTGGATGCGCATGTTCACGACCTCCATTGGTTGGTTGTGCGCCGGACGGGGAGAGCGGCCGGCGGCCTGCTTGCGACGGGTTGGTGGCAGGCGCTCCAAAGAGCGCCCGGTGCGTGGCGAGGCTGAGCCTACGGCGGAGCACGGCCCTATCGGGTCCGTTCGGGCTACCGTGGGTGTGGCGTGCGTTGCTACACTCCGCGCATGGCGATCCACCCCGAGCTGCTCGAGATCCTCGCCTGCCCGCTGTGCAAGACGCCGGTCGAGCTGGTGCGCGACGGCGCCGGCTTGCGCTGCGGTCAGTGCCGACGCGTGTACCCCGTGAAGGACGACATCCCGATCATGCTCCCCGAGGAGGCCGTGCAAGAGGACACAGCCTGAACCTCGACCGCATCCTGCTCGGGCTCGTTGCCGGCGTGGCGGCGACGTGCCTGGTTTCGATCTTCGCGGCTCAGCTCCTCCTAGCACTCGCTCTCGTCGTGCAACTCGCGCGCCTGGGCCTGGGCCAGGCGTCGTGGCCACGCTTGCCCCCAGACGGCGCGATCGTCGCCTTCAGCGTCTGGACCCTGCTCTCCGCCGCCTTCTCCTCCGATCCGCTCGACTCCCACGACAGTGCCAAAAAGCTGGTGCTGTTCGTGCTGCTCTACCTCGCGGTGGCGGCGATGCAGGAGGCCGCGGGCCGGGAAAGAGCGATGGACGCCGCGCTGCTCGGCGGTTTGGTCCTCGCCAGCGGCAGCGTGCTGCAGTACCACCTGCTGGGCTTCGACACCATCGGAAACCGCCCGCACAGCTTCCTCGGCCACTACATGACAGCCTCGGGCCTGTGCATGGGCGTCCTGATCGTGGCGGCCGCGCGGCTCGCCTTCGCGCGCGACCTCGCGCTGCCCACGCGCCGCGACGCGGGCCAGGCGCTCCTGGTCCTGCTCGCCCTCGCCGTGCTGGCAGCGTTGCAGGCCGCCGACCTGTTCGCCCTGGAGGCCGAACGCCTGTTCGTCGCCGGCCTGGCGGCGGCGGCGTTCGCCCTGGCCTTCCGCGCCGCGGCCCTGACGACCGGCGCCCGTAGCCTGCTGGCGTCCCTGGCGCTCGTGGCCTCCGCCTGGGCGCTGCTCGTCTCGCGCACGCGCAACGCCTGGATCGGCGCGGTGCTGGGCCTTGGCGTCATCGCGTTGCTGCGCGCGCCGAAGCTGCTCTGGCTCCTGGCCGGCGTCATCGCCGCCGTCGCGATCATCAGGCCGCGGCCGGTGATGGATCGCCTGACCCTCGACCAGAGCAGCGTCGATCGCTACTACATGTGGCAGGCCGGCTTCGACATGATCCGCGACAAGCCGGTGTTCGGCCAGGGCCCCGGGCGCATCCTCGAGGCGTATCCGGCCTACCGCTGGCCCGAGGCCCCCAACGCCCTCACCCCCCACATGCACAACAACGTGGTGCAGATCGCTGCCGAGCGCGGCGTGATCGGCCTCGCCTGGTGGATCTGGCTCGTGGCCGTGCTGCTGGCCGACGCCTGGCGCGAGCTGCGCAGGAGCCGCGACTGGGGCGCCGCGGCCGCGCTCGCCCTGCTGGTGTCGGTGCTGGGAGCGGGCATGTTCGAGTACAACTTCGGCGACTCCGAGGTGCTGATGTTCGTGCTCGTGGTCGCGGCGCTCCCCTACGCGCTGCGCCCGCGCGAGCGGGTCCCGGCGTGAGGCGCGCCGTCGCGCTGTCGCTGTTGCTCGCCTCCGGCTGCGAGCGGCGGGCGAGCCTGCCCCAGGTGCTGGACCTCGCGGTCGTGGCACCGGCCGCCGAGCGCGAGGGGCCGTGGCAGATCGTGCTGTTCGGGACGCCGGCCGGCATCGCGTCCCAGCTCGGCGGCTTCTTCGAGGCGCCGCTTGGCGCCTCGGGCGACACCTGCGCCTGGGCGGCCCGCACGGCTGAGATCGGCCTGCGTTGGCCGAAGATCGAAGCGCGCGCGGTCCTCCTGGACATGGAGCCGTTCCCGGGCCTTCGCAGCCAGGGCGTGGAGGTCTACCTGAACGACGCGCGCGTGACCGGCTTCAGCCTCGCCTCGAGCCGGCGGCGCTATCGCGTCGGACTGCCCGGCGGCGTCCAGCGCGAGGGCAGGAATCGCCTGCGGCTGTCCTTCGCGGCGGTGGGCGAGGCGCAGAAGAACTACCGGCGGCGCATGGCCGCCGTGCTCTACGGCCTGGCCATCGCACCGGGTTCCGACGTCTCGCTGCCCGACCTGCTGTCCGCGAAGGCTCCCCCGCCGATCAGCAGCGACGGCGGCGACCTCACCCTCGCCGCGGCCACAGCGCTGCGCTTCGCCTTCGTCGCGCCCGAGGACGGCGAGCTCCGATTCAGCCCGGGACTCCATCCCGTGGCCCGCGCCGCGGGCGGCGCGGCCGTCCTGCGAGTCACCCTGGAGGAGGAGGGCCGGCCGGAGCGGACCCTGTGGACCGGATCCGTCGGCGCTCGGCAGGCAGCGCCACCCGAGGTCGCGATTCCGCTCGGCGCGACCCCCGGCACGCGCGTGCGTCTGGGTTTGCACCGCGACGGGCCCGGCGAGCGGCTCGCCTGGGGGGTGTTCGGCCGGCCTCGGATACTCGGCCGCAAGAACCACGACCCGCTGCTCGCCCTGCCGTCCCCTACGCCGGTGGATCGCCGCGCCGACGCGCTGCGGGCGAGCCTGGGCGAATCGAGCGCGATCTACGTGATCCTGGACGCGGCGAGCGCCTCGCACTTCGGGGCCTACGGATCGTCGCGCGCCACGACACCCGAGTTCGACCGCATCGCCGCCGACGGGGTGCTGTTCGAGGACGCCTACGCGGTGGCGACGTTCACTCACCTGAGCATGGGCTCGGCCTGGACCTCGGTGCTGCCCGACCAGCACCACAACGGCGTGTTGCCCAACGCCCCGCTGCCCCGCGATCGCCCCACCCTCGCCGAGCTGCTGGGCGAGAACGGCATCAGAAGCGCCGGCTTCGTGTCGAACGGCGTGGCGGGACCGGGCTTCGGACTGGACCGCGGTTTCACGGAGTTCGAAGAGGTATACAAGCGGCTCGGCTCGTCGGCCATCGCCTACCGCCAGGTGCTGCCGGAATGGCTGGAGGCGAACGCAGCCAGGCGCTTCTTCCTCTACGTGCACTTCCGCGAGCCGCACTTCGCCTACGACCCGCCACCGCCGTTCAACACCCTGTTCGGGCCCGACCAGCCGCTGACGCGCACCCAGAAGACGCAGTACGACTGGATCACCGACCTCAACTGGAAGCGGCAGGTCCCCACGCGGGCCGAGCTCGACCACCTGGGCCGCCTGTACGACGGGAACCTCGCGTTCGTGGACCGCGAGCTGGGCGAGCTGCGGCGGAGCCTCGAAGCCCTGGGCCTGTGGGACCGCAGCCTGGTCGTGATCAGCGCCGACCACGGCGACGGCTTGTACGAGCACGAGTACGTCGGCCACCTGGACCAGGTCTACGAGGAGCAGACACGCATCCCGCTCGTGGTCAAGTTCCCGAAGGGCGCGGGGCCGCGGGGCCAGCGGGTGAAGGGCCTGGTGGACACCCTCGACATCGCCCCCACGATCGCCGACTCGTTCCAGGTTCTCGGCAAGCCGGGCTCCGAGCGGTTCCTCGGCCGCAGCCTGCTGCCGGTGGCCCTGGGCGCGCCAATCAAGCCGATGACGCTGGCCCGCTGCGCAGGCGAACAGCCCAAGTACGCCCTGCGCGAAGGGAACGCCAAGCTCGTCTACCACACGGCCCGCGACACGGGCGAGCTGTACGACCTGGCGAGCGACCCCCAGGAGCGGCGCGACCTGAGCGCCGAGCGACCCGTCGAGGCGGCCTACTACCGCCAGACCGTGCAACGCCTGCTCCTGAAGGTGCGGCGCGGGCCGCGCGCCAGCGGCCCGGCCGACGCCCCGCTGAGCGACGAGCAGCGCGAGAACCTGAAGGCCCTCGGTTACGTGGAATAGCGGCCTTAGCTGCTAGAATCGCGCGTTTATGGCCAGCCTTTCCGCCGCGCGCAGCCGCAGCATCCTGCGCGCCATGCGCGGGCGGCGCGTGCTCGTGCTGGGCGACGCGATGCTCGACGAGTTCCTGTGGGGCAAGGTGGCACGCATCTCGCCCGAGGCTCCGGTGCCGGTGGTCGAGATCCAGCGCGAGAGCTTCCACGTCGGCGGCGCGGGCAACGTGGCGCGCAACGTGCGCTCGCTCCACGGCGAGGCGGTGCTGGTGGGGGTGGTCGGCCAGGACGACGCGGCGGATCGCCTGCGCGAGGAGCTGAAGGCCGCGGGCGTCGAGGACGCGCTGGTGTCGGCCCCCGGCCGCCCGACCACCCTGAAGACCCGCATCCTCGCCCACCACCAGCAGGTCTGCCGCGCCGACCGCGAGAGCCAGGGCGACGTCGACAAGCCCGTCGAGGACGCGCTGATCGCGAGCGTCGCCACGGCGCTGCGCGGCTGCGAGGCGCTCGTCGTATCGGACTACCAGAAGGGGGCGGTGACGCGGCGCGTGATGCGCGCGGCCATCGAGCTGGCCCGGCGCCGGCGGGTGCCGGTGCTGGTCGATCCCAAGGTGCGCCACTTCGCGCTGTACCGCGGCGCGACCCTGGTCACGCCCAACCAGCTCGAGGCCGAGCAGGCGACCGGATTGCGCATCCGCAACGACAAGGACGCCGCGGCCGCGGGAGCCCGCATCCTGAAGAGCCTGCGCTGCCGCGCCGCGCTCATCACCCGTGGCGAGCAGGGCCTGAGCCTGTTCGAGCAGGGCCGGCGTCCCGTGCACATCGCCACCGCCGCGCGCGAGGTGTTCGACGTGACCGGCGCGGGCGACACGGTGATCGCGACCTTGAGCCTCGCGCTGTGCGCGGGAGCCTCGCTCCCCCAGGCCGCGGCGCTGGCCAACGTCGCGGCCGGCGTCGTGGTCGCCAAGCTCGGCACGGCCACGGCAGCCCCCGAGGAAGTGATCGCGGCGCTGGAAGCGCGGGAGTGAAGGTCGCCGTCGTCGGCGGCGGTCCGGGCGGGGCGCTGCTCGGCCACGACCTGGCGCGGGACGGGGCGCAGGTCACGCTGTTCGACGCCTCGCATCCTCGCGAGAAGCCCTGCGGCGGCGGCCTCACCGCGAAGGCGCTCTTGCTGTTGCCGGAGGCGCCCGCCGACGACCCTCTGCCGGCCCGCTTCGTGGACGAGTGCCGCTTCGAATCGGGAGCCGGCGAAAGCGTGGCCGTGGCGCTGCCGAAGGGCGTCGCGGTGTGCGCCCGGCTGGAGCTCGACGCGTGGTTGCTGCGCCGGGCCGTCGCCAAAGGCGCCCGGCACGTGGCGGAGCGCGTGGTGCTCGCCGACGGCCCCGGTCTCGTCCGCACCTCGACCGGCCGCGAAGAACGCTTCGACCTGGTCGCGGGAGCCGACGGCGCCGGCAGCCTGGTGCGGCGCTCGTTCCTGAGCCCGCTGCCGCCGGAGCGGCTCATGATGGCGGCAGGCTGGTTCGCCCGCGGCACGGCACCGATGCTGGTGCGGTTCACGCCCGGCCTCGACGGCTACCTGTGGCTGTTCCCGCGCCCCGACCACGTGGGCGTCGGCATCTGCGCGCCGCTGCGCCAGAGACCGACGCGGGAGTTGCTGCGGCGACTCGAAGACGAGGTGGCGCGGCAGTTTCCCGCGCTCGTCGACGACGAGGCCGGAAAGTACGCCCACATCATCCCGTCGCCCAGCCAGGACCCCGCCTCGATCCTCGAGATCGCGGGCGAGCGCTTCGCCCTGGTCGGCGATGCGGCCGGCCTGGCCGACCCCATCACCGGCGAGGGCATCTACTACGCGCTGCGCTCCGCCCGCGTGCTGGCCGACACGCTGCGCGAGACGGCCTCGCCCCGCGACTACCCGAGCCGGGCGCTCGAGGACTTCGGGCGCGAGCTGCTGCTGGCGGCGCGGCTGCACGCGCGCTTCTACGCGCCGGGCTTCTCGCAGCGCATGCTGCGCTACGCCGCGCGCAGCCGGGCGATCCGCGACGTGCTGGCCGATCTCGTGCTGGGCGAGCAGGGCTACCGGGGCCTCAAGCGGCGCCTGCTGGGGGCGGCCCCGCGCTTCCTGGTCGAGTCGGCGTTCTCCCGCCTGCTGCGGGCGGCGTGAAGGAGGGCTCCCGGCTCGAGCTGGCGGCCGTCGCGGCGCTCTTCGTGTTGAGCGGTGCCGCCGCCCTCGTGTACCAGGTGGCGTGGCAGCGCATCCTGGTGCTGCACAGCGGCGTCGGGATCTACTCGGTGGCGGTGATCGTGGCCGCCTTCATGGCGGGGCTGGGCATGGGCAGCCACTGGGGCGGCGTGTGGTCGTCGCGTGTCGTCCCGCTGCGCGCGCTCCGGACGTTCGCGCTGCTGGAGCTGGGCATCGCCGGCTTCGCTCTCGTCTCGCCCTGGCTGTACTACGACGTCCTGTACGTGCGCGGCTCGTGGCTGTACGCCTCACTCCTGAGCGCCGCCGCCGCACACCTCTTGGCACTCGTCGTGCCTACGACCCTGATGGGCATGTCGCTGCCCTTCCTGGTGCGCGCCATGGTCCACGACGCGGCTTCGGCCGGACGCGTGGTGGGCCTGCTCTACGGAGTCAACGTGGTGGGTGCGGCGCTCGGCGCCCTGATCACGCCGTGGCTGCTGCTGCGCTACCTCGGTGTGAGCGGGGCGGTCTACGTCGGCGTGGCGCTGAACGGCGTGACGGGCCTGGGGGCCCTGGCGCTGTCCGGGCGCGTGAAGGCCGGCGCGCAAGCCGACGCGAGCGCTTCGGGACCCACGCGGCCGTCGCTCGTCTGGATCCTGCTCTACGCCACGAGCGGCTTCTGTGCCCTGTCCCTCGAGGTGCTCTGGTTCCGGATCGTCGAGGTCGCCGTGAAGGCCACGGCCTTCACCTTCGGCACGGTGCTGGCGATCTACCTCCTGGGCCTCGCTTCGGGCAGCCTGCTCGGCGTGCGCCTCGTACGCCGGCTGCGAGATCCCCTGCGCGCGTTCCTGCTCTGCCAGTGCGCCCTGCTGCTGTGGGCCGGCGTCGCGATCCTGCTGCTCTCGGGCCTGCCCGCGGACTTCCCCGGCGCCTCCTGGTACCTGCGCTATTGGAGCGAGCGCCAGGGCTTCCGCCTCGGTGCCATGTGGGACTGGGCCATGATCGCGCGCCTCTACGTCGTCCTGCCGCTCCTGAGCTACGGGCCGCCCACCTTCCTGATGGGCCTCTCCTTCGCGGTCCTGCAGCGCGCGGTCCACGACGACCCGCGCAGCAGCGGCTACAAGGTCGGCCTGTTGCAGGCAGCGAACATCGCGGGCTGCGTCGCCGGCAGCCTGCTCACCGGGCTCGTCGGCCTGCGCTACCTGGGCACCACCGGCAGCCTGAGGGTCCTCGTGCTCGTCGGCGTCGGCTTCGCGGCCCTGGGCCTATGGCGGAGCGGCTGGCGATCGATCTTCGCGCCGGTCGCCGCGGCGCTCCTGGGGACTGCGATCCTGCTTCCCAGGCCCGAGCGGCTCTGGCTGCGCCTGCACGGCCTCACGGGCGCCGGGTACTTCGGAGAGGACGCCGCCGGTGTCGTGGGCCTGACGCCGGAGACTGGCGAGTCGTCGGACTGGCGCATGTCCGTGAATGGCCGCTCGATCAGCACGCTGCCCTTCGGCGGAATGCACAGCCACCTGGGCGCCGTGCCCGCGATCATGCACCCGGCGCCGCGGCGGGTGGCGGTGATCGGCCTGGGCTCGGGGGATACGGCCTGGGCCGCGGGAGCACGGCCCGAGACCGAGACGATCCGCGTCTACGAGATCTGCGCGCCCCAACTCGGCCTGCTGCGCCGGCTGGCCGAGGAGGCGCCGCCGCCGAAGCTGCGGCGTTTCCTGCGCGACCGCCGCTTCGACATCGTCGTCGGCGACGGCCGCAACGCTCTCGAGCGCGACGTCGAGCGCTGGGACGTGATCGAGACCGACGCCCTGCATCCCCAGAGCTCGGGCAGCGGCAACGTGTACTCCCTGGAGTTCTTCAGGAGCTGCGCCCGGCGCCTGAACCCCGGCGGGCTGATGTCCACCTGGTCGCCGACGCCGCGCGTCTACGCCACCTTCCGGGCCGCGTTCCCCCACGTGGTGTCCTTGAGCAGCGGCCAGCTCCTGGTGGGCAGCAACGAGCCGATCGCCGTCGACACCGCCGCCTGGCGGCTGCGGCTCACCGAGCAGAACACCTTCGGCTACCTCGGCGAGCGCATGTTCAGCGAGGTCTGGACGCTGCTCCAGGGTGCCCAGGCATGGCAGCCGAGGGAGCAGGTCGAGCTCGACCTGGACCTGTTCCCGCGCGACGAGTTCCGCACCCCCTAGCCCTCCGGCCGGCGGCTCATCTGCCGGGCTTGCAGTTGCTGGCGAGGAAGGGCGGCGGAGGCGAGGCGTCCGGCGCCGGCTTGTTGACGCCGCGCTCCAGACGTCGCCAGGCTTCGGTGGCGCTGTTCCGGTCCGGGTAGCCGGCCACGAGTTCGGTGACGGTCCCGCCGGGGCCGATCTGCCAGCCCTTCGGAGCCTCGCTCTCGCGCACCACGTAGCGGACCCGGCCGGCGCTCGTGACGCGGTAGAGGAAGAACTTCTCCCGCCCACGGCTCTTGAGCTTCTTGAGCGCGGCATTGGCCAGGGCCAGCACGTCGAAGTAGGGCGCGGGCCCGGGCCGCACTTCGCGCATCTCCAGCTCGGTCGGGGCTCCGACGCCGGCAGGCTCGCAGTCGAGGTCCGCGCCCTCGACGAAGCGCGCTAGCAGCTCGTCGGGCGTCTTGGCGACTACCTCCACCTGGGTTTCGAAGCGCAGTCGATCGTCGTCGCGTTTCAGGACCTTCTCGACGTGGCGCTCCACGTCGAGCTTCAGGCGCTTCCGGGGCTTGGGCTTTTCCGGCTCCGCCGCCCCGGCGCAACCGGCCACGAGCAGCAGCGCGCACGCCCAGGCTCCAGGCCGAGGAAATCCCATGACCCTTTGGACGTCGGGGCCGGCCGGCCGGCCGCAGGACCGCGTCGTCCCGCAGCCTAGACGGCCAGCGCCCGCACGCCCCGCAGCGCCGCCTCCACGTCCTGCTCGGAGTTGACGAGGCTGGGCGCCAGGCGCGCGTACTGCACGCGGTAGGGCGTCATGCTGGCCATCACGCGATGGCGCTGCCCCAGCGCCACCGCCACGTCCAAGGCCTTCAGGCCCTGGACCTCGAAGCAGGTGATGCCGGCGGACAACGCCGGGTCCCTGGGCGTGCGCAGCGCGACCTTGGGCATGCCGGCCAGGCCGTCCTTCAGCGTGGTGTTGAGGGCGCGGATGCGCTCCTCGACGCGGGCCTTGCCGATGCGCCCGTGCAGCTTGAACGCCTCCTCGAGGGCCCAGCGGTGCTCGAATGCATGGAAGCCCCCGGGCGAGAAGCGGATCGGCGTCGCGATCGGCTCGGCCGGCCGGATGCCCATCCACATCTCATAGGCGCGCAGGTCGAAGGTCGGGATCGTGGCATGGGCTTCCCGCCACGCCTCCTGCTTCCCCCACACGAGGCCGGTGCCTCGCGGGCCCAGCAGCCACTTGTGGCAGCCGGCGATGAAGAAGTCGCAGCCCAGGTCCGCCATCGTCACGTTGTCGACGCCGAGGCCGTGCACGCCGTCCACGCAGAAGATCGCCCGGTCCTTCGCCTCGCGGCTGCTGTTCGCCTCGGCGATCGCGTCGGCCATGGCCCGGACCGGGAGTTTCACGCCGGTCCCGGAGTGCACCCAGGTCACGCACACGTAGCGCGTCTTCGGGGTCAGGGCGCGCTTCAGGTTGGTGACGATCTCGTCGACACTAACCGCCTCGGGCCGCGCGTAGAGCGCGATGCGGCGCAGCTTCGCCCCCGTGCGCTCGGCGCGGAGTTGCAGTGAGGTCTCGGTGGAGTAGTGATCGTGGGTGGTGGTGAGGATCTCCTGGTCGGCGCGCAGCTTCAGGCTTGTGTAGAGCAGGCCCAGGCCCATGGTCGTGCTGTCGGTGATCGCGATCTCGGTGGGCGCGGCACCCAGGTACTCCGCGGCGGCGGCGAGCAGCGCGCCCTCCAGGCGCTCCTCGTTCTCGTAGAAGAAGTAGATCGGGTTGCTGTCGATGTCGCGGCGCAGGCGCTCGATCGCCTCCCGCACCGGGCGCGGATGCGAGCTCAGGAAGAAGGCGGACAGGTGGGACAGGCGCGGGTCCAGGTCGAAGAGGGCCTTCACCTTCTCCCAGGTGTCCACGTCGGAACTCGGGCCCGTCCCGCCCTGGGCGCGAAGTGGTCGCAGCGCCGGCAACATCGCGCTCGCCCCCAGGGCGAGCCCGCTGCGGACCAGGAAACCACGACGCTCCATGGACACCTCCGTCAAATGGCGGGCGGTCCCGCGAGGAACTCACGAATCAAGCGCAGCGTCTCGGCCGGCCGCTCCTCCTGCGGCATGTGGCCGCAGTCGGGGAGCACCACCTTGCGTGCTCCGGCGATAGAGCTGGCGTACCGCTCCGCGTCGGCGACCGGGATCCAGCGGTCGTCGGCGCCCCAGATCAGCAGCGTCGGCTGGCGCAAGCCGCGCAGCAGCGCCTCGTACTCGGCCGCGCCGGTCGCGGGCGCATTGAGCATCGAGCGCACCGCGCGGACCGCTCCCGGACGCAGCAGCGGGGCCTCGTACTCGTCCAGGCGCTCGCGCGTGACCAGGCTCGGGTCGAAGAACACCTGGCGCAGGGCGAGGCCGACGATCGGGCGCGGTCGCGGCAGGCGCTCGAGGGCCGCGCCCAGCGGGCCCGCGGAGTAGCGCAGCAGGGCGGGCCGCGTCTCCGGGGCCAAGCGGAAGCCCGCCGCGTCGATCAGCACGAGGTGCCGCGCGCGCTGGGGATAGCGCGCGGCGACGAAGCTGGCGACGGCTCCGCCCAGGCTGTTGCCGGCGAGAGCCGCGCTCGGGACCTGCAGCCGGTCCATGAGCCCGATCACGCTGGCCCGCAGCAGCTCGGCCGAGAGCGCCTGCGGCACGTCCGACCCGCCGAAACCCGGGAAGTCGAGAGCGATCACGTCGTGGTCGGCGGCCAGGCCAGGCAACACGTCCTTCCAGGTGTAGAGCGACGACGCGATGCCGTGCAGCAACACGACGGCCGGTCCGCTGCCGCGGCGCACGTACCGGATCCGCAGGCCGTCGACACTCTCGAAGCGCGCCTCAACGCCGGCCGCGCTCATCCAGGCGCCGGTCAAGGGCGCCTCGCGGGGCCAAAAGGCGTAGGTCGCGAGCAACACCACGCCGAGGACGAGTGCGGCCGTGACACGCTTCAGCTCAGGTCTCCAGCAGACGCCGGATCTCGGGCAGCGCCTCGCGGCAGGCCTGCTGGCCCTCCGCGTAGAAGCTCGGGATGCGCCGCGGCTGCATCCAGCCCGATTCGCCCATGGCGGGAGCGATCACGAGGTCGGCGCCGAGCAGCTCGCTGCGGGTGCGGCCGCGCAGCAGCGTGAGCCCGGCGCGCAGCGCCAGGGCCACGAAGCTGTCAGCGCCGGGCCAGCGCGTGCCGCTGTTGCAGTCGAGGGCGAGCACGATAGCGCCATCCCCCGCCATCTCGCGCGCGTAGCGCACGGGGATGACCTGGCTCACGCCGCCGTCGTAGAGCCGGCGGCCGTCGAGCAGCATCGGGGGGAACACGCCGGGAAAGCTGCACGAGGCGCGGACGGCATCGCGCAGGTTGCCCGAGCTGAACAGCACCGCGTCGCCGGTGTCCACGTCGGTCGCCAGCACGCGCGCCGGAACCCGCAGCTCCTCGAAGCTCGCGACCGGGATGAACTCGTCGATCATGTCGCCGAGTTTCGAACCCGACAGCAGGCCGCCGCCCCAGCCGCGCACCCACATCCACGGGTGCAGGCGCGAGGCCTGCTCGACCAGCGTGTCGAGGTCGGCGCCGCCCGCCCAGGCCGCGGCGACCAAGGCCCCGCCGCTGACGCCGACCAGGCCCGCGATCGGGATACTCGCGTCGATCAAGGCCTTCAGCACGCCGGCGTGGGACGCGGCATGGGCGCCGCCGCCGGACAAGGCGAGGTAGAGCGACTTCATCGTGGAGCGGCCATTCTCCCTCAGAGCGAGCGCAGCACGAGCAGCGCCACGTCGTCCTCGGCCGCGGCGCCGCTGGCGAAGACCTGCGCGTCACGCAGCAATGCCTCCGCGACCTTCTTCGCGGGCTTGCCCGAGGACGCGCGCAGCACGGCCAGGATCCGCTCCTCGCCGAACAGCTCGTGCTCGGGATTGGGCCGCTCGCTGAGCCCGTCGGTGTAGAAGAGCAGCGCGCTGCCGGCGGGGATCTCGATCTCGGCGCTGGCGTAGGTGGAGCCTGCCAGCATGCCCAGGGGCAAGCCCGTGCCCTCGAGGCGCAGCACCCAGCCGTCCGGCGTCAGCCCCAGGGGCGGGTTGTGGCCGGCGTTGACGTAGCGCAGGCGCCGCGCCCGCAGGTCGATCTCCGCGAGCACCATGGTCACGAAGCGGCCGGGCTCCATGTGGCGGAACAGGTGGGCGTTCATCGCGGCCGCCACCCGCTCGAGGCCGGGGTGTTCTTGGGAGACCGCGAAGCGCAGGAGCGCCTGCAGGTTCGCGGTGAGCAGTGCCGCGCCGGTGCCCTTGCCCGACACGTCGGCCATCGCCACCAGCAGGCGCGTTTCGTCCACACGCACCACGTCGTAGAAGTCGCCGCCGATCAGCCGGAACGGCGAGTAGTGGCCCGCCAGGTCGATCCCCGGCACTCCGGGCAGGGCGCTGGGCACGAGCCGCGCCTGGATCCGCTGGGCGGCCCGCTGGTCTTCCTCGGCGTCCAGGCGGTCGAGCAGCTCGCGCCGCAAGACGACCTGCACGCCGTTGATCACCACCACCCCGAACAGCATGATGACGAGGGGAACCCAGCGCTGCCCCTTCGGCATCAGGTAGGTGGCGATGGTGGTCAGGGCCCCCAGCACGGTGCCGAGCAGCACGACGGCGACGATCCAGGCGGCTTTGATCCGCGCCGGGACGCGCCGCTGCCAGGTGGGATCCCAGCCCAGCGTCGCGAACAGCCAGGCGTCACGCCTGGACATCGTATTCGCTGCGGTCGAGCCGCTGCAGCATGGCGCGAGCCGGGTCGTAGATCCAATGGAGCAGCAGGCCGAGGTGCAGCAGGGCGGCGAAAGCCGTGGCCAGGACGAAGCCGTAGCGAGCGTGGCCGAAGGCGTCGCTCACGGCGCCCATGGCCAGCGGGCCCAGGGCGGCGGCGGCGCAGGAGAAGAACAGGATCACTCCGGCCACCGCGCCGTGCTGCGACTTCGCGAAGCAGCTGATGCCCTTCGAGTTCAGGGGCGGGTACACGATGGACATGAACAGGCCGGAGAGCGGCAGCAGGACCGCGGCCGCGCTGACTCCGCCCCCGACGCTGCCCGCGAAGCAGGCGAGGATCGCGAGGCTGAACAGCGCCGTCACCGTCGTCCACTCGTACTTCGCGAGCATCCATGCGCCCACGAATCGGCCGCCGGCGCGCAGCACGAAGAACACCGAGATCGCGTAGGGCGCCAGGGACGCGCCGCGTCCTTGGTAGCCCGCCAGCAACGTCGGCATCCAGACGTAGACGGCGCACTCCACCGCCACGTACAGGAACGCCCCCAGGGAGAAGGCCAGGGCGTACCGGTTCCTCATCATGCCCAGGGTGCGCCTGAGGTCGACGGCTTCGCTAGCCGGCCGGCTCGTGCGCGGGTATTCCACGAACAGCGCAATCACGATCAGGACGACGCACAGCGTCCCGGCGATCACGTACAGCCACTTCCACGACACGCCCCGGGCCAGCAGGGCCCCCACGATGGCCGGCCCCACGATGGCTCCGACCCCGAAGAAACCCTCGACGGCGTTCATGGTGGAGGTGTGCTCGCGGGTGGACCGGGAGATGTCGCCGATCAGGGCCAGGGCACCGGTCTTGAAGATGCCGATGGCGGCGCCGGAGATCGTGAGCAAGGTGAGGAAGAACGCGAAAGAGTTCCCGACCGCGAACAGGTAGGAGTTCAGCGCGAAGATCGCGAGGCCCAGGATGATGGTGTTCTTGCGTCCCAGGCTGTCGGCCAGGTGCCCCAGCAGCACGCCGGCCAGGGCGATGGCGGCCATGGTCGCATAGTGGAACGCCCCCGCCTGGGTCATGCTGAGATCGATGGCGTTCAGGTAGGCCTGACCCTCGGCACGCTCCACGCCGATGTCGATCTGCTCGGACGTGAACGTAGTCCACACGAGGCGTTGCTCGCCCGCCTTCAGGGACGCCACGCTGAAGGGCAGGCTGGGCCGGGGCCGAGGTCGGCCTCGCGGGCGCCCTCCGGGAACAGGCGGTCGAGGGTCAGGAACAGGCCGGCGTGCGGCGAAGCCGCTCCGCGCTCCAGGAAGTCCAGGAACTGGGGCGACTTCGCCGAGACGTGGTTGACGATGAGATCCGCCATGACGTCCAGCGTTCCGCTCAGGGCCTGCACATCGTCCCAGGTTCCGAGGCGCGGATCGACCAGGGAGTGGTCGATCGGGTCGAAGCCCGCGTCGGCGCCGTCGATCGGGTGGAAGAACGGCAAAAGGTGGACCCCGCCGAACAGGCCGGCCAGCGGACCCGCCAGCAGCCGCTGCAGGCCCCGCAGGCCGCCCTCGGCCAGCCGGTCCACGTACGTGATGAGCTGGACCTGGTTCTTCATCGTCCGGGGAAAAGTCGGACGAGAGGATAGCCGAAGAGCGTGTGCTCAGGACCGCGGGACGGGGCGGGCCAGGAAGGCGGGCGCGTCCAGGCGAGGGCCGGCGTAGGCGCCCACGTCGCCGAAGCGGCGCCCGGTCTGCCAGTCCTCACGCGCAGCGACGATCTCGTCGGTCGCGCGCGCGACGAAGTTCCACCACATCAGGATCGTCTCGCCGAAGGGCGCGCCGCCGAGGATCAGCAGCCGCGCGGGAACGCCCTCGGCCCGAAGCGTCAGCTCGCGACGGCCGCAGCCCAGGTAGTAGAGCGTGTCGACCGCGAGGGGCTGGCCGTCGAGCCGGCAGTCGCCCGCCAGGGGTACGAGCGCGTGCTCGAAGTCGTGGTCCAGTGGGAGCGTGACGCTGCCGTCGGCTGGCATCGTCACGTCTGCGGCCATGAGCGGCGAGAAGGCGTGGCCGGGCGCGTGCTCGCCGGCCCAAGCGCCGAGGATCAGCGTCGCCCGCGTTCCCTCGGCCTCTATCACCGGCAGCGTCGTGTGCTGCTCGAATGCGGGCGCCGTGTCGCGAGTCGCGTCGGGCAACGCCACCCAGAGCTGCACGCCCCGCAGGCGGCCCGCGTTCTCGCGAGGGGTCTCCTCCGCGTGGGCGATGCCACGGCCGGCCGTCATCAGGTTCAGCACGCCGGGCCCGGCCGCGCCCGTCAGCCCGAGGCTGTCGTTGTGCACGATTTCGCCCTCGAGCAGCCAGGACACGGTCTGCAGACCGATATGCGGATGCGGGGCGACGTCCATCGGCTTGCCCGACGCAAAGCTCAGCGGGCCGTACGAGTCCAGGAAGCACCACGGCCCCACCAGGCGGCGCTGGCTGCGCGGCAGCAGGCGGCGGATCGGCAGGCCGCCCAGATCGGTCAGCCGTCCCGGCAGCACCTGCAGCGTGGGCCGCGCCTCGGGATCGCTGACACAGCTCTCCGCGGTCGCGTCGGGCGCGAGGTTGCTCATGCGCTCGTCGGGGCCAGCCGGGTCCGGATGTCGATCTCGGACGTCAGCGTCCGATGCACGGGACACTTGTTGGCGATCTCGAGCAAGCGCGTGCGCTGCTCGTCGCTGAGCGCGCCGTGAAGCTCGACGTCGCGCTCGATACGGTCGAGCTTGCCCTGCCTCGTCTCGCAGGACTCGCAGTCGGCGGCGTGGACCTTCGAATGCCGAAGCTTCACCGTCACCGACTCGAGGGGCCACTGCTTGCGCCGTGCGTACATGCCGACGGTCATCGAGGTGCACGTCCCGAGGGCGGCCAGCAGCAGGTCGTACGGCCCCGGGCCCGTGCCTGTCCCGCCGACCGAGATCGGTTCGTCGCCGGCCAGCCGGTGGCGGCCGGCGTGGATCTCCTGGGCAAAGCCGGCGGCGCTGCCGCTGACGACCACGGTACCTTCGTTCGCGTTGGCGTCGCTCATCGGATGAGCTTGCGTCACGCCAGGTCGAACAGCAACACCTCGGCGGCCTGTTGGGCGACGAGCTCGAGCCTCTCCTCCCCGCTGGCGGCGACCCCGTCGCCCTCGCCCAGCTGCCCCCCGTTCAACGACACGGCACCTCGAGCCACGTGCATCCAGGCGTGGCGGCCGGGGCGCAGCGGGAACTCGCGGCGCACGCCTTTGCCGACGAGGGCGAGCCACACGTCCACGTCCTGCCGGACCTGGATCGTTTTCTCCCGCCCGTCGCGCGAGGCGAGCAGCACGAAGTCGCTCTCGGCCGCCGCGCAGTCGAACGGCTGCTGCGCGTAGGCCGGGCTCAGACCATGCTGGTCGGGGATGATCCAGATCTGCAGGAAGTGGACCGGGTCCACCTGGGAGTGGTTGTACTCGCTGTGGGTCACGCCGCTGCCGGCGCGCATGAACTGGATCTCCCCGGGCCGGATCACACCGCCGCCACCGGAGCTGTCCTTGTGCTCCAGGGCGCCCTCGAGAACGTACGAGAGGATCTCCATGTCGCGGTGGCCATGGGTGCCGAAGCCGGCCCCCGCTTGCACCCGGTCGTCGTTCAGCACGCGCAGCGTCCGGAAGCCTGCGTGTTGCGGGTCGTAGTAGTCGCCGAAGGAGAACGTGTGCCGGCTGTCGAGCCAGCCCCAATCGGTACGGCCTCTCTCCCGCGCCGGACGAATCTGCATCAGGCACCTCCTCGCGTCACAACAGCAGCGTTTCCACCCGGTGGGCGTGCACCATGCCCTCGCGAGGGGACCAGGCGAAGAGCGTGAAGCGGCCGTCCTGGGACGCCACCGTCGCCAGGGCGTCCTGCTGGTCCTGGGCGAATTGCGCCGCGGAGTTGTGCCGCGTGCCACCGACCTGGAGCGGGGCTACCACGGCCGGGCTGTCGCCCTCGATGGGCTCGCTCAGCACCACGCGCTCCACGCGTGTGCGGCCGTCGGGCCGGCCGATCTTCGCGCCGAAGGCGAGCAGTTCGTAGCGGTCGCTGATCAGGGTCGCCCCGTCCACGGCGGTCAGCCCGGCGATGGCGTCGACGGCCCGCGCGAGCGCGAACTGCCGTTCCTCGTGGGACTCGTCCATCAGGTCGGCGAGCTCGCTGTAGGGAGGCTCGACCGCGTACGCAATCGGGCGCACGATCGACTCGCGCCACGTCTGGGAGCCGTCCGGCACGACCAGCAGGGCCCCCCCGCGCCTGTGGGCGCGCATGGACACGGCGAGGCGCAGCAAGACGTCTGCGCCGTCGTCCAATGCGCCCGAGGATTCGGGCTCCAGCAGCGCCCGGAGCAGGTCCGGCCCCTGCCACACGTCCACGGCCTGGCGGCTCACCAGCTTGACCTGCTCGCCTTCGAAGACCGCGACGTTGCGGAACTTGCCGGAGTCCTCGTGGATGCGATGCTTCACCACCAGCAGGCCGGGCCCAAGCACCTCGAGCACGAAGCAAAAGCTCGGGATGGCGCGCGTGGTCCCCCAGACTTCGAGCTCGCGGTCGCGGCGCCACACGCCGAGGTGGATGCCGGGGCGCTCGACGGCCGGTGCGAGGCGCGCGAGGGCGCGAGGCCCCAGCGGCAGCGGCGCCGCCAGCAACATCGGCCGGACCGCCCGTTCCGGCGGCAGGAACGCCAGTGAGATCTCGGGGGCGTAGCCCTCCTCGCGCTGAAGGCTCGCCCAGAAAGCAGCGTCCACCAGCGCCTCGATGGCGCGGGCATCGGGCACGGGCGTACCGGCCGCCGCTGGCGAGCCGGCGGCGAGGTGCCGGGCGAAATGCTCCTGAAGCCGCTGCGCGTGGACTCGAGCGGCCGGGTAGAGCGGGTCGCTCAGTACTTGACCGAGCAACCGTAGGGCGTGCTGGTCGCGACGCTGACCGGCTTGCCCGCCAGCGCCTCGTCGAGCGCCGCCGAGACGAAGTTCTTCGCCGTGGCGATGTCGGCCGCGTCCGAGGACGGCTTGTCGTCGATGCCGCCCGCGTAGACCAGCTTGCCCGCGGGATCCACGATGTACATGTGGGGCGTCGTCTTGGCACCGTACACGCGGCCCACGCTGCCGTCGGTGTCGAGCAGGTAGGCGCTGAAGGCGGCGCTGTGCCCCTTGGCGCGCGACTCGATCTCGGCGGCCGCGAAGTGGCCCTGCTTGCCGGGAGCCGACGAGTTGATGGAGAGCCAGGTGACGCCCTTGCCGGTGTAGGCCTTCTGCAGTTTCGGCATGTTGCCGCTGCCGTAGTGTTTCTTGACGAACGGGCAGTCGTAGTTCACCCACTCGAGCACCACGAACTTGCCCTTGTAGGACGAGAGGGCGTGCTTGCCGCCCTTGACGTCGGGCAGCGAAAAGTCCGGCGCAGGCTGGCCCACGGCCGCCGCGGCAGCGACGGGCTCGGGACGCAGGGCCAGGAGCCCCACGGCCAGCAGGCCGATTCCTAGGACGGCGGCGAATCGCTTCATGGTCGAGACCCTCCCTTTTCCTTCCTCTACTACAGTTCGTCGAGCGCGGCGAGCACGATGCCCGGCGTCAGCACCTCGGGCAGAATCCGCGGCGGCGCTTGCGGATCGCGGCCGTACAGCACGTAGAGCGGGACGCCCTGGCGGCCGTGGTCGAGCAACGCCCGCGTGATGGTCTCGTCGCGCCGCGTCCAGTCGGCCTTCATCAGGACGACTCCCTTCGCGCGGAAGCGCTCCCGAACCGCCTCGCGCTCGAGGGCCACGCGCTCGTTGACCTGGCAGCTCAAGCACCAATCCGCGGTGAAATCCACGAAGACGGGCGTGCCGGCGGCGCGCAGCGCCAAAAGCTCGCCGGGCGAGTAGGCCACCCAGCCGTCCGATACGGCAAGCTCGCCTTGCGGCGTCGCCTGCGCCTGTTGCATTCCCACCAGGAGTCCCGCCACGGCCAGCGTTCCCGCCGACCCAAGCATCAGGGCGCGACGCGTCCCGGCGACGCCCGCGGCCTGACCGTACGCCCAGCCGCCGAAGGCCACGAGCAACAGCGCGAACAGCAGCCAGCCGACGGCGTCGATCCCCACCTGGCGGCCAAACAGCCAGACCAGGAACGCGACGGTCCCGAGAAGCGGGAAGGCCATCGCCTGTTTGAAGCGCTCGAGCCACGCTCCCGGCCGGGGCAGGCGCGTGAGCAGCGCGGGCGAGGACGCGAGCACCACGTAGGGCGCCGCCATCCCGAGTCCGAGCACGCCGAAGACCAGGAGCGTCACGGCCGCCGATTGACCCAGCGCGAACCCCAGGGCGGATCCCATGAACGGCGCCGTGCAGGGTGTCGCAACCAGCGTCGCCAGCGCACCGTTCCAGAACGAACCCGCGAGGCCCGTCTTGCCGGCCGCCAGGTTGCCCGCCGCCGTCAGCGACTGCCCCACCTCGAAGACGCCGAGCAGGTTCAGGCTCAGCAGCAGGAACAGCATCGCCATGAACACGACGAAGCCCGGGGACTGGAGCTGGAAGCCCCAGCCGATCTGCTCGCCGCCCGCCCGCAGGGCCAAGAGGGCGCCCGCGAGGCCGAGGAAGAACGCGACGACCCCCGCCGTGAACGCGAGGGCGTGGCGCAGGGGGCCGCGGCCTTCGGCGCCCTGGCGCACGAAGCTCATCACCTTCAGCGAGAGGACCGGCAGGACGCACGGCATGAGGTTGAGGATGAGGCCCCCGACGAACGCGAGGCCGAGCGCAGGCGCGAGCGTCAGGGCACCTGCGCCGGGTGTCGCCTCGGTCGCGGGGGGTGCGGCGGCAGCGCCGGCGATCGGGAGTTTCAACTCGAAGCCCTTGCCGTCGATTTCCAGCACACCCTCGAGGACCTCGGGCAAGGCGCCGTTGACCGCGCGGGGCAGCGAAAGGCTGAACTCCATTGCGGTCCGCCCCAGCTCCTGGGGCAGGGCGTGCTCGATGACGCCGGCCCTGGCCGGGAAGAAGTACGCCTCTCGAGGACGGGCGGCGCCCGCGACCGTAAGGGTCACGGAGGAGGCAGCGGCGGCGGCCCTGGCCGAGAAGGTCGGCGTCGCAGGGAGCCGCGCCCGAAAGCGTTCGATCACCGCGGCGTGCTCGCTTCGTTCCGGCGCGACCGCCCTCACCGGCAACGTGAAGTCGAGCCGCGCCTGGCCGGGCAGGCAGACGTCCTCGCACTCGAGCCAATCCACGCGCGCGGCGATGGCGACCTCGGCCTGCGCGAGCTGCGACGGGGGCCGGATCTCGGTGAGCAGCCAGACCTCGTCGGCGTAGGCGTAGCTCATCAGCGGGTCGATGAGGAACCGATGCGGCAGCGGCCAGTGGATGGCGCTCGCCACGAACCCCTCGGGCAGAGTCCAGCGGATGGTGGTCGGCAGCCCCGAGTCGCCGGGGTTCTTCCAGTAGGTGTGCCAGTTCTCGTCGAGCTCCAGGCGCAGCCCCACCCAGAACGGCTGTCCCGGCCGAATCGAGGTCACTTCCGGAGCGAGGGTGACCCGAGCGTGCTTGCTCTCGGCCGAGGGGGTGCGCGACGCCTGGCTGGGAGCTGCGGCGAGCAAGCAGACCAGCAGGGCCGAGGCTCGAGAACGCATACGGATCAGGATACGCGGGTTCGGCCGTTCGGGGCGAGCGGCGCGGCGTGAAAAGGTGTCAACTCAGGTGCGACACACGAGCATCACGAAGTCGTAGAGGCCCACGCGATAGCGCTGGACCTCCGTGACCGGAAGGCAGCTCGCGACCAGGGCGCTCAAGCGCTCCTGGTCGCGCATGTGGCCTCCGCGATCCGCGGCCACCAGCGCGCGCTTCAGCAGGTTGCGCGGCGCTCCGTCGGCGTCCACGATCACGACACTGTCGCGCGTGACCCGGCGCATCTCGCCCAGTACCTGGGCCGCCAGGTCGTCGGGGAAGTGGTGCAGGGCCGCGACGCACAGGGACTTGTCGAAGGACTTGTCGGGCAGCTCCAGCTTCAGGGCGTCCATCACGCGGAAGCTCTTGCGCGCGTCCCCGGCCCAGCGACGTGTGGCCGACGTCACGTAGCGGCTCGTCAGGTCGATCCCCAGGTAGTCGCCGTCCGTTTCGTTCGCGAACTGCCCGAGCCCACAGCACACGTCCAGCACGCGGCCTGAAGGGCCCGTGGCCAGGTGGCGGCGTAGCAGCTCCCGCGTCTTCTTCTGCTGTCCGACCAGCAGGTAGCGGAAGGACATGAAGATGGCCGGGGTGTCGAGCACGGCGTCCAGCATGCGCACGCGGCATCTTCGCACAGGGCTCAAGGGGCCATCCGTGGCTCCAATGCGCGCAGGCGCGCCTCGACGGCCTGCCGCAGCTCGGGGCTCCTGGCCAACCCCGCCGCACGCTGCAGGACGAGGCGCGCCGCAGCCCTGTCGCCCAGCAGGCTCAGGTGGGCATCGGCGACCGCCAGCAGGAGCGGAGGGGCGCTCGCGGCCGTGTCGCCGGCCGCCTGGAGCCAACCGGCTGCGGCTCGCGGCCGGGCCCGGCCGGCCTCGAGCTGCGCCGCCCGCAGCAGCGCGCCGACCCGGGCGCCCGGAGTGGGATTGAGACGCGCGAGGTCGATCGCTTCGCGCAGCGCCGCGTCGATGTCGCCGTGCCGCTCGTGGAACTGGCTGGCGAGCAGGAACTCCGGCGCCCTGTACAGGAACGGGCCGGCGGGCCGCCCCGCGAAGACCACGCGCGACTGGACGGCCGACGCTGCCAGGGCCACCAGGAGCGCGGCCGACGCCAGGAGCGTCGCCGCCCGGTAACGGCGCCGGCGTACGCAGGCGAAGAGGCGCGCCAGCGCGAAGCCGGCGAGCGGCAGGAGCAGCAAGGCGAAGCTGGCGCGGTAGCGCGACAGCGGGAGCATGAACAGCATCCCCGCGATCATCGAGAGCGCCGCGGGCAGCATCGGAGCCAGGTCGCGCCGCCAGACCAGGCACGCGCCCAGGCCGACCACGGACAGCGGCAGCAGCCAGGCGTACCCGGGCAGCCAGCCCAGGAGCGGGTCGCGCAGCGCCGCGTAGTAGTAGTTGACGTTGTCCGGGTTCTCGTAGGGGATCAGCAGGCCGCTGCTCTTGCGAAGGAAAAGCAGCGCCGCCTCGGGCAGGCCGCCCTCGAAGGTCCGCCAGCAGGCCAAGAGCGTCGCTCCCATGCGTCCGTCGGCCTGCTCCAGTACGGGGAGGATGCTGGCCGCGCGGATCTCGAAGAAGTACGGGTTAGAAGACGCGGTGTCGAAGACGGCTGCCGCCGCGCTTCCCATCACGGCCAGGCTGAAGACAGGCGCGCCTACCGCCAGGTTGCGCACGGCGACGGGAACGAAGGCGATCAGCGCGCCCGTGGCGTAGGCTGCCGCGAGCCTTCCGGCCGGGGCGCCCTTCCCGCGCAGCCGCCACACGATCCACACGAGGGCCAGGGCGAGCATCGAGACCAGCGCCTCGCTCACGATCAGGGCCAGGCCCGCGCTCAAGCCGGCGAGGAGGGCGCGCCGCACGCCGGGCCGGTCGCGCAGGCGCACGAGCCGCCAGGTCGCGAGCAGCACGCTGAGGCCGATGAAGACCTCGCGCAGCATGAGGACGCTGAAGTGGACCGCGGGCCCGTAGAGCGCCAGTAGCAGCGCGGCCAAAAGGCCCGCGCCACGCCCGAACAGCCGCCGCGCCAGCAGGAACAGCAGCGGCACGCAGGCGGCGGAGGCCAGCACCTGCACGAGGCTGAGCGGCAGCATCGGCTCGCCGAACAGCCCGCGCATCAAACCCACCAGGTAGGCGTAGAACGGCGCCTTGTTGAAGGTCGGCGCGTTGCCGTACCAGCGCTGCCAGGTCTCGGCCGGCGCGAGTGAGAGTTGCCAGCCGGTCAGCGGGTGGAAGGTCTCGCGGCCCAGGAGGTCGCCCGCGACGATGCGCCGGCTCCATTGGTCGAACATGTACATGTCCGACTCGGTGAAGATCTCGTGGTGCTCGAACAGCGAGCCCGAGGCCACGCTGGCAAGGTGGCCTGCGCGCAGCGCCAGGGCCAGCAGGAAGAGGGCGAGGACGGCGACACGCGTGGAGCTGCGGCCGCCTGCGAGCCTCATTCGAAGCGGATGTTATCCCACGGCCAGCAGCGGGCCTTCCCGTGCGCCGTCGGCGACGACTCGGTTGCGCCCCGCGTTCTTGGCGGCGTAGAGCGCCCGGTCGGCCCGCGTCAGGATGCCCTCGAAGCCCTCGCGCGCATCCCCCACCGCGACGCCGGCGCTCACCGTCATGGCCACGCTCGTGTCGTCCCTCACGACGCCCTCTCGCTCCACGCGCAGGCGCACGCGGTCCGCCAGGGCGGTCGCCGCGTCGCGGCTCGCGCCGGGAAGCACCGCCAGGAACTCCTCGCCGCCGTAGCGCGCGGCCAGGTCTGAGCGCCGCATCTCGGCGCCGAGTTGAAGGGCGACGGCGCGGATGCAGGCGTCTCCCGCGGCGTGTCCGTGCACGTCGTTGATGCGCTTGAAGTGGTCGATGTCGAACATCACCAGGGCCAGAGCGCCTCCCCGGCGGTCGCCTTCGGTGTCGAGGGCGCGCGTCAGGCGCAGCAGCGCGCGGCGGTTCAGCAGCCCCGACAGTGGATCGTGGTCGGCGAGCTGCGTCACGCGGTCGAGCTCGCGCCGGTAGCCGAGCGCACGGTCGGCCAGGCCGAAGGCCAGCACCACCGATTCGAAGGCGCCCGCCGCCAGCATGGCGTCGAGGGTGACGCCGAGGGTCTTCGACCAGAACAGTTGCTGCGCCGACGCCGCGAAGGCGGTGAGCACCAGCGGCGTCCAACCGGCGAGGAAGAAGCGCGCGTAGCGCTCGCCCCGCCAGGCGCAGCGCGCGACCGTCACGAGCAGGAGCAGACCGCCCAGTCCGACCAGCACGTTGCTCGCGTGGATGGTGGCCTGCACCAGCCGGTCGCTGTGAAGGACGAACCCCGCCGCGTGGGCGAGCGCCAGGGGCGCCAGGATCGCGGCCACGAGGCGCAGCACACGCGCGGCCCGCGGCGCCAGGCGGCGCAGGCCGACGAAGTCGACGGCGAACAGGAACGCGAAGGCGGACGCGACGTCGATCGCCATGCCCGTCACGCACAACATGGAACGGACGTCGAGTCCGGAGAGCAGCGGTAGCCGATGCGCGGCGCGCGTTTCGCACGCGAGGTAGAGCAGGAACACCAGGAGGTAGCCGAGGTACTTCAGGAACACCCGCTCGTTCAGGGCGAGGTAGAAGAGCGCGGCGAACAGGCTCATCGCCAGCACGACGCCGAACGACGCGGCGCGCCACTGGGTGGCGTTCAGGTCGGCCGCGCGGAAGGCGGCCGAGGGTGCGATCTCCAGCTCCGCGGCCTCCAGCCGCGGCCCGGCGAAGCAGAGATAGGTGGGCCCGCCGGCGAGGTCGCGGACCTCGCGTCCGAGGTGGCGGAACGAGAGCTGCCAGGCCCGCGGGTCCGCGGCGTCGATGCGCCGCTCCAGGTACGCCGGCGCCTCGTAGCTCGAAAGCGCGAAGGCGCGGTTCGACGGCATCGACGCGGTCCAGTCGTTGCCGGCCGCCGGATCGATGCGCAGCCACAGTGCGTCGGCGGGCGTCGTGGCAGTCGGGCCCGCTGCGACGCGCAGCCAGAGCCCCGGAGCGGCCGCCCGTACCTGCGCGATCGAGGCACAGTCCCAACTCGCTCCCAGGACGTCGATCGGCGGCGCTGGTTCGGTCCAGGCGCGCAAAGCCCCGAGCGCCAACGCGGCTGCCGCGCGTAGTCGGATCCGCGTGCGGTTGGGCTGCACGAATTTGCTCGGGCGCAACTATAGCGCCGGAAGCCCGGGTGCTACGATCCTCGCCCCGTGCGGGTCCACCTCGTCGATGGCACGTACGAGCTGTTCCGCTCCTACTACGGCGCCCCGCCCGCGCGCGCTCCCGACGGCCGCGAGGTGGGCGCCGTCCGCGGGCTGCTGCGCACGCTCTTGTCGCTCCTCAATGAAGATGGCGTCAGCCACGTGGCCTGCGCCTACGACCACGTGATCGAATCGTTCCGCAACCAGCTGTTCCCCGGCTACAAGACCAGCGAGGGCGTGCCGGAGGAACTGATGGCGCAGTTTCCGCTCGCCGAGCGGGCGACCGCCGCGCTGGGCGTCGTGGTTTGGCCCATGGTCGAGTTCGAGGCGGATGATGCCCTCGCCACGGGCGCCGCGCGCTGGGCCGGCGAGAAAGGCGTCGAACAGGTGGTCATCTGCTCGCCCGACAAGGACCTCAGTCAATGCGTGCGTGGAACCCGCGTCGTGTGCCTCGACCGCATGCGCCGCCGCGTGCTCGACGAGCCCGGCGTGGTGGCCAAGTTCGGAGTCCCTCCCGCCTCCATCGCCGACTGGCTGGCTCTCGTGGGCGACGACGCGGACGGGATCCCCGGGATCCCGGGCTGGGGCGCGAAGTCCGCGGCGACGGTGCTCGCGCGCTACGGCCGGATCGAGGCGATCCCGGACGATGCCGCTCGCTGGGACGTCGCGGTGCGCAGCGCGGTGAAGCTGGCCGCCGCCCTTGCGGAGAAGCGCGACGACGCCGCTCTCTACCGGCGGTTGGCGACGCTACGCGAGGACGTCCCGCTGTCCGAGAGCCTCGCGGGCCTCGAATGGCGCGGAGTCCGCCGGGGCGAGCTCACGTCGCTCTGCCACGAGCTCGGCGACACCGAGTTGCTCGGGTGGAAGTGGAACGCGTGAACGCGGCCGATCCTATGGCTGCGCCGGCGGCTCCTTCTTCGGCGGCAGCGGCGCCGGGAGCGGTTTGCGCGGCAGCAGCTCCGGCCGCGTAGCCGCCTGGTAGGCGAATGACGCCACGATGGCCGCCGCCTGCATCATGTCCGCGGCCTGGATGTGGTCGTAGACGTCCAGGTCCGAGTGGTGGGTGCGGGTCGAATAGTCGATGGGGTCCTGGATGAACTGAAAGCCAGGAAGGCCGACCGCATCGAAGGACAGGTGGTCGGTCCCGGTGGTGTCCCGGATCGTGAGCGTCGTGGCCCCGAGGTCGCGGAACGGCCCGAGCCAGGTCTCGAAGATCGGCCGGACCATGTCGTTTCCTTGAAGGTACACGCCTCGTATCTTCCCCGTGCCGTTGTCCACGTTGAAATAGGCAGCCAGGCTGGCGTGGGCCGGCTTCAGGGTCATCGTCGTCGGGTCGCCGAAGTGCTCCTTGACGTAGGCGCGGGAGCCGTACAGACCCTGTTCTTCTCCGCTCCAGAGGCCAAGTCGTACCGTGCGGTCCATGGGCAGCTTCAGCGTCTTCAAGATCCGCATCGCCTCGAGCATCACCGCGCAGCCGGCGGCGTTGTCAGTGGCTCCGGTGCCCGCATGCCACGAGTCGAGGTGTGCGCCCAGCATGACGATCTCGTCCTTCTTCCTGCCACCGGGGATCTCCGCAACGACGTTGTCGGCTTGGAGGTCGTCGGCCGGGAAATCCACCTCCACGTCCAGCTGGACCTTCACCGGGATCGCCTTCGCCACCAGGCGAACCAGACGTGCGTAGGGCTCGGGCTCCAGGACAACCAGCGCCGGAGGAACCGTGGCCCCCGAGCGCCAGAAGCCGGCCTCCTCGGCGAAGGTGATGCCTCCCGTTCCGCGCGGGTCGGCGGCGAGGATGCCCACGACACCCTCCTCTCCCAGGAACTTCCAGAGCGGCTCCCAGGCGCGATTGAGCCGCGCCCAGTAGTCCTCGGAGATCTCCAGGGGGAGTCGATCGATGAGCCGCTGGCGTTTCTTTAGATCATCGGGAAGCGACGTGATGGGCCACTCCAGCGCCGGAGTCGGGTAGGGATCCGGAGCCGCCGCGAGCTTCTGCAGCTCGGCCTCGTCCAGGCGAGCGATCGCCGGCTCCGTGGCGGGCTGCTGTTCGTGGGAGGCCGTGATGAGCACGATCCTGCCGCGGAGCTTTCCACGCTGGTCATCGGCGTAGCGCTTCACACGGGCAGCCACCTTCGAGGGATCGGATCGATCCGGCTGCTCCCAGTCCATGAACACCGGAGCCAGCACGACCTCCCCGGAGACCGGGCCGCTCGTGCCGAGCGACCAGGCCAACGGGACACCGGGCAGCGTTGCGTGCGTGGGAGAGAACATGTGCGCCGCGTAGCGCTTGAAGGCCCAGCTGCGTCCGAACGTTCCCCAGGGCTCCGTGCGCGCTCCGGATACGCCCCACCCCTTCAGTCGCTCCACGGCCCAGTCGGCGGCCGAGCGGAATCCCGGGGAGGCGGTCAGGCGGGGCCCATTCACGTCCGTCAGGTAGAACAGGTGGTCCATCACCTGGCCGTTGTGGAAGGCCTCGGTCCTGATGCGATGGATGACGGACAGGTCCAGCTTTTCCTGGCCGGCGGCCGGCACGGACAGGGCGAGCAGGAGGGCCGCAACGAGGCGCTCTTTCATTGCATGGAACTCCAGGGAAGAACGAAATCATACGTCGTGTGGGTTAGAGTCGGGCCGTGCTCTCGAGACTCCTGCTTGCCGCACTCCTCGCCGCGCCCCCGGCGGCCGGCGAATCCTTCAGCTTCGTCGCCCTGGGCGACACGACCTACGCGATACCCGCCGACAACGCGCTCTACGACAAGCTGATCGGCGCGATCAACGCAGCTCGCCCGGCGTTCTCGATCCACGTGGGCGACACCAAGGGCCGCGGCGATTGCGGCCGGGCGTTCCAGGAAAGCCAGCGCGCCTTCTTCAGCAAGTTCGCGCAACCCGTGTTCTACGCTCCCGGCAACAACGAATGGTCCGACTGCTGGAAGGAGAACCGCGGCAGCGCCGATCCGACCGAGATCCTCACGATGATGCGCGAGGTGTTCTGGTCGGAGTCCAAGAGCCTGGGCGCTTCCCGCATGCCGCTGGTCCGTGAGAAGAACGCGCTCCCCGAGTTCGCGGAGTTCGCCGAGAACGCCCGCTGGAGCTTCGGCGGCGCGACCTTCGCCACGCTCAACCTGGTCGGCACCCACAACAACCAGGAGCTGCGCGTCGAGAAGTACTGGCGCGAGTTCGTGCGCCGCGAGCAGGCCAACCTCGCCTGGGTGAAGGCGAGCTTCGCGGCGGCGCGCCAGGTGAAGCACCGGGCCGTGGTCCTCGCCTTTCATTCCAACCCCTTCGACAAGGAGCTGCGTTACGAGGGCGGGCCCTTCGAGTCCGTCGTCGCGGCGATCGCCGCGGAGGCCGACGCCTTCGACGGCCAGGTCCTCGTCGTTCACGGCCACTACCACGAGTTCACGATCGACCGCCCGCTGTCCGTGCTCGACATCGAGAAGCCGAGCCTGTCGCACCAGAACGTCACGCGCCTGCAGGTCTACGGCTGGCCCGACATGAAGGCGGTGCGCGTGAGCGTCGACACCTCGAAACCGTGGGTGTTCGGGTTCGAGCCGGTCTACTCGGTGGAGATCTCGATCTCGCCGCACAAGGACGACGAGTAGTCGCCGCGTGAACCCCGAGGCTGTCGCCCGGTTGTTCGCCGGGCGCGACGAGTTGCCCGCCGTCCTCGGCGCCGGCCTGGCTGGGCTGGGGACGCTCGCGGCCGACGACCCGGAGCGCCCGGCCGTGGTTCGCGTCTCGATCGGATGCTACGAGATCTTCGGCGGCGATCCCGCGGCTCCGGGCGCGACCGAGCTGGTGCGGACCGCCAGCCGGCCGCGCGAGCTGCTCTACGGCGCCGATCCCACGTGGCGCTCCCTGATCCAGAGGGTCCACGGCGCTTCGGTCTTCGATCGGCCGATGCGTGGCTTCGACGCCTCCGCCCTCCGCACCGACCACCTGCGAGAGGCGGTCCGCCGCCAGCCGAGCGGGTTTGAGCTGGTCCGGATGGACGCGCGCTGGGCATCGCAGCTCGACGCGGACCTCGAGCCGCACGGCCTGCAGGTCTACCCGAGCGTCGCGGCCTTCGCGGCCGAAGGCGTCGGCTTCGCCGCGGTCTCGCAAGGACGCATCGCCTGTGCGGCCACGAGCTATGCCGCCTGCCCCGGCCACCTCGAGGTCGCCATCGCCACGCGCGAGGCGTTCCGCGGACGCGGTCTCGCGATGTCCGTCTCGGCGCGCCTCCTGCTCCACTGCCTCGAGGCCGGGATCCGCCCGCACTGGAACGCGTCCAACCCGGTCTCGCAGCGGCTGGCCCTGCGCCTGGGCTATCGCGAAGCCGGGCTCTGCGAGATCCTGTTCCTGCGCGCTTAGTGCCTCGAACTCCTATTCGTTGTCCGTGACGGTGGCCACGGCCTGGCCGTCGCTGATGCTGGCGTTCACGGGGTTCTGCAAGTTGACGTGGAAGATCTCGGTGCCTTCCGGCAACAAGTCTCCCTTTACGGACACGGTGGCGGTCTTGCTCGTCTGCCCCGGTGTGAAGGTCAGGCTGGCCGTCTTGGCCGTGTAGTCGGGCCCGGCCGCAGCGAAGCCCGTCCCGGCGCCGGCGTCGGCCGTCTGGTACTGCACGGTCACCGTGCTGTACGTGGCGCCCGAGAGCTTGACCGAAAAACTGATGTTCTTGCTGCCCGTGTCGCCCTCGACGACGGACTTGTCGTCGATGGTGATCGTCGGCGCCCCGTCGTCGTTCACGATGGTGCCCACGCCCTGGCCGTCGCCGATCGAAACGCCGACTGGATTCGACAGGTTGACCACGAAGGTCTCGTCCAGCTCCTGGTTCTTGTCACCCTTGACGGTGATGTTGAGCGTCTGGCTGGTCTGGCCGACATTGAAGGTCAGAGTCCCCGACTTCGACGTGTAGTCCGCCGGCGACGTCGCCTGCGCCGTCCCCGGCGCGTCGCGTACGCCACCGTCACGGTTCCCGGCGCCGCCTGGGACAGACTCACCGTGAACACGGCGGCACACGAAGCCCTGTGCCAGCGTGCGCAGGAGATAACCTCGGGTGGCCAGCTCCTCGTAGAAGCCCACGCCTACGAAGAGGAGCGTCATGTTCAGGAACCCGCGCTCGAACGACGTGGCCCCATCCGCCGCCCGGCCGATGTCCACGACCTGCACCCATCCCAGGAGCAGCTCCGTACCGAACACCAGCGCCATCACGAGCGCGCCGACGCAGAGTCCGAAGGCGAAATCCCCCCAGAACCCCGGGCAGGGGACAATGCCCAGCTCCCGCACCGGCCGGCGATCGAGCAGGCGCACCGCGACGAGGCACGCGAGCGTCAGCACTGCGAAGAGCGACGCCGCGGCGGCCAGCATCCCTGCGGTGTCGCTCGTGAGCATGCCGACCTGGTCGAGCGGCAGGCCGGCGAAGCGCCCAGCCAGCCCGAGCCCGATCACCAGGAGGTTGAAGCCGACCAGGCGCCAAGGCAGGCGCAGTCGCCCCTCGCCGTCGTTCCAGAGCACGCGCCGCCCGAACACCACGGCGAGCAGGCCGAGCGCGCCGATCAGGACGGGCGGCACGGGCCCGGGCGTCCGGGGCAAGGCGCCCGCCTGCGAAAGCACCATGGCCAGGCTGCCGGTCAAGAGCCCCGCCACTCCGATGCGCCACGGGACTGGGCGACGGGTCTCGAGGCTCTTCCAAGCCGCGACGGTGTCGCGCCACGTCATCGGCTCGCGACGGTAGCGGGCTCGCGCCGTCGGGTCAACGCGACTGGCGTCGTCCGGTCGCGTACGCTTGTAGCGGCCGGCGCTTCGTGGAAGAGTCGCCGCGTGGCGAGAGCGCGCGCGTTGTTGCTGCTGGCGTGGCTCAACGCGGTGCTGCACGTCCTCGGCCTGCTGCTCGCCGTGGTCGCCATGCGGCCGGGGACCCCCGCGATCCCGCTCGAGCAGCGCATGGCCTACCTGGCCTCGCGCCCGGCCGGCTGGGTCGCCGGCTGGTCGGTGTGGGCGCTGTGCGCTCTCGTGCTGGTGGGCTTCTTCGGCGCCCTTCTGGCCTGCGCACGCGAAGGCGACGAGGGTCCGCTGCGCGGCCTGGCGCTGGCCCTCGGCGCGGCCGGCGCCGCAGTCGACCTCTGCTGCGACACGCTGTGGATCGTCGTGGTTCCGGATCTCGCGGCCTCCGGCCAGACGGCGCTGTTCGTCACGCTGGAGCGCGCGCTGGGCGCTGCCGGGCTCGTGGTGGCGAACGGCCTGTACTCGATCGCGGTGCTGGTCGCGGCACTGAGCCTGCGCGAAGGGCGCGCTTTCGGCTATGCGACCTTCGGCTTCGGGATGCTGATGGTGGCGGCTGGCTTCAGCGGCGATCCGCGCCACCTCGAGTGGACGACCGGCCCCACGATCGCCGCGTTCATCGGTTGGACGCTGGTGGTGGCGCGGGCCGAGCAGTCGCGCGCGTGAGCGTCGTGGTCTTCGGGGGCTACGGCAGCTTCGGCGCACAGGTGGTACGGGAGCTGGCGCGGCGCGGCGTGGCTGTAGCCGTTGCGGGTCGGGACCTGGCCCGCGCGCAGGAGCTGGCGTCGCAACTCGGGCCGCCACACCGCGCCATCGCCGCCGACGTCACGCGGCCCGAGTCGTGCCTCGCCGCGCTCGCAGGGCACTCCGTGGCGGTCTGCTGCGCCGGTCCGTTTTCGAGCGTCGGCGAGTCGCTGCTGGAGGCGTGTCTGGCGGCCGGGCGGCACTACGTCGACATCGCCGACGACCGCGCGTACGTGGCGCGCGTGCTCGCCCGCGACTCGGCTTTCCGCGATCGGGGGCTGGTGGCCGCCTATGGTTGCTCGAGCTTGCCCGCGCTGTCCGGAGCGCTGGCGCAGTTGGCGCGCGCGCAGGAGCCCGACGCGCCCCGCGCGGTGCGCGTGACGCTGTTCATCGGCAACGACAACCCCAAGGGCCTGGCCGCGATCCGCTCGGCGGTCGCGTCGCTGGGCAAGCGGCTGCCGGCGCCACAAGGGACGCTGACCGGGTTTCGCGACGGCGAGTGGGTGTGCTTGCCCCCACCCTTCGGCCGGCGCCGCGTGTACACCTTCGACAGCCCCGACTACGACCTGCTGCCGGCCCTGCTGGGAGCGGCGGACGTGAGGGTGAAGGTGGGATTCGAGATGGCGCTGGCGACAAGCACCTTCGCCCTGCTGGCCGCGCTCGGCTCCGGGTACGGCGCGCGCACCGCGGCGTTTCTGGAGCGGCTCGGCCGGTTCGGCCCGCGCCTGGGCTGTTCAGGTGGCGCGGTCCTCGCGGAGCTGTTCTGGAGCGACGGGCGCCGCCACAGCGCGAGCCTCAGCGGCGCGCGCGACGGGCAGCGCATGGCGGGTTTGCCAGCAGCCCTCGTGGCACAGGTGTTGGACGCGGGCGCGCCCGCCAGCGGCGGCGCGCTCGCGGCCTATGAACTGCTCGGCACGCGACCGCTCCTGGACGCGGTCGCCGCGCGCGGCTATCAGTTGGCGGTGGCATGAAGCCCGCGCGTCCCTGGCTGGAGCTGGCCTTGCTCTTTACCTTCGTCGCACACGGCCTGGCGATGCTGGGGATGCTGGCGTGCCTTCTGCCCGGGATGCCCGGCGGCGGTGAGCTGGACGACGCCACCCGCATCGCGTACATCGCGGAGCATCCGGGCCTGTGGCGCCTGGGCTGGTTCGGCTGGCAGCTCACCGCGTTGTCCGACTTGCTGCTCGGCCTCGCGCTGGTACTGACGCCCTGGATCCCGCGGCGCGCGGCCCTCGTCACCTTGCTGCTCACGCTTCTGGCCCTGGTCCCGGACCAGTATGGGCAGGCGCTCTGGATCACAAGCGGCGTGGAGCTGGCGCAGCACGCGATGCGCGACGGGCGCACGAGCGCCTACCTCGAGTTCGAGGGCTGGGTGTTCCCCAGCGTGGCCGGTTGGGGCGCCACGCTGTACACGCTGGGCGCCGTGGGCTGGAGCTGGTGCTTCGCGGCGGCGCGAACCTGGAGCCGCCCGCTCACGCTGCTGTCCGTGGTGACCTGGGGCATCTTCGGCATCGTGAGCCCGGGCCTGCTGCTGCCGCCGCAACTGCGCCTGCCGGCGGCGGTAGTAGCGGCGGCCAATGCGATCGGTTTCGTGTTGATGGAGCTGTGGTTCCTGGCGGTGCTGGAGCGCGTGCTGTCGCGCACTCGACCCGATGCGCTGAAGCGCTGGCACGCTTGCCTCAGCCCCGCGCGATGGCGCAGGATGTCGCGGCCATCCCTGTGACGCTCTCTCCCGGCGCCCGCCTTGGGGCGTATGAAATCGTGGCGCCCCTCGGCGCTGGAGGGATGGGCGAGGTGTACCGCGCGCGCGAATGCGAAGCTCGCCCGCGACGTGGCGATCAAGGTGCTCCCCGAGCACCTGGGCCGGCAGCCCGAGGCGCTGGCGCGCTTCGAGCGCGAGGCGAAGGCGGTTGCGGCGCTCTCGCACCCCAACATCCTCGGCATCTTCGATTTCGGCAGCCACGACCGAACCGCCTACGCCGTGATGGAGCTGCTGGAGGGAGAGACGCTGCGCGCGCGGCTGTCCCAGGGCGCCCTGGGACAGCGCAAGGCCGTCGAGATCGGAGCCCAGATCGCCCAGGGTCTCGCGGCCGCCCACGAGAAGGGCATCGTGCACCGCGATCTCAAGCCCGACAACGTCTTCCTGACCCGGGACGGCGGAGTGAAGGTGCTGGACTTCGGCCTGGCGCGCCACGATTCGGGCGCCACGCGCGGCGACGAGACGAACTCTCCGACGCTTTCGCGCCACACCGACCCGGGGACCGTGATGGGGACCGTGGGCTACATGTCGCCCGAGCAAGTGCGGGGCGCCGCGCTGGACCACCGATCGGACGTGTTCTCGTTCGGCGCCGTGCTGTACGAGATGCTCAGCGGGCGCCGCGCCTTCCAGCGCGAGACCGCGGCCGAGACGATGACGGCCATCCTCAAGGAGGATCCCCCCGAACTGGGCCCGCAGGCGGCCGGCGTCTCCCCTGCGATCGAGCGGATCGTGCAGCATTGCCTGGAGAAGCGGCCCGAGGAACGATTCCAGTCCGCCCGCGACCTGGCGTTCGACCTGCTGGCGCTTTCGGGCAGCGCGATCGCGACCTCCGGCACGCAACGGGCCGCCACGGCGGGCGGCCCCCGCCGTTTTGCCGGCCCGGTGTTGGCCCTGCTGGCTGCAGCACTGGCGTTCGAAGCCGGCCGGCGCTGGGCGCGTCCCGAGGTCGCCGCCACGACCTCGAAGCCGACGTCGTTCCTGCAGCTCACGGACGAGGCCGGTGTCGAAAGCCGGCCCAGCCTGTCCCCCGACGGCAAGAGCTTTGTCTACGTGAGCGCGGCCGCCGGAAACAGCGACGTGTTTCTGCTACGCGTCGGCGGGCGGAATCCCGTGAACCTGACAGCCGACTCGAGGGGCGAGGATCTGCAGCCGGCCTTTTCGCCTGACGGCGAACGCATCGCGTTTCGATCGGAGCGCGACGGCGGCGGCATCTTCGTCATGGACTCGACGGGCGAATCGGTGCGGCGCCTGACGCACTTCGGCTATACCCCCGCGTGGTCTCCCGACGGGAAGCAGATCGTCGTCTCGACGGATACATTCCTGTTTCCCACAGACCTGGCCGGCAGGGGCGGCCCCTTGCGGATCGTGGACTTGCAGACGGGCCAGTCGCGCGAGGTCACCGGGCCGGGTTCCGCGCTTCAGCCACGCTGGTCGCCCAACGGCAAGCGGATCGCCTACTGGGGCCTGCGCGGCACCAGCGGCCAGCGCGACATCTGGATCGTGGCCGCCGACGGCTCGCAAGCCCGCAGCGGCGCCGTCGAAGTGACGAACGACGCTGCCCTCGACTGGTGCCCGGTGTGGTCGCCGGACGGCAGCTTCCTGTACTTCGCCAGCGACCGCGCCGGCAGCATGAACCTGTGGCGCGCCCCGATCGACGACGCGAGCGGCCGCTTGCTCGGCCCGCTCGAGGCCCGCACGACGCCGGCCGGCTGGAGCGGTGCCTTTAGCCTGTCACGGGATGGGCGGCGCATGCTCTTCGAAACCCTGGATTGGCGCTCGACCCTCATGCGCGTCCCCTTCGATCCCCTCTCGGAGTCGATCACGGGCCCGGCCGTGCCGATCCTCCGCGCGACCCAGCCGATGCGGGATCATGAGATCTCGCCGGACGGGCAGCAGGTGGCGTTCACACGGGCGGGGACCAAGGAGGACCTGTTCGTGGCCCGCGTCGACGGCACGCAGTACAGGCGCCTCACGGACGACGGCTTCCGCGATCGGGGGCCCGCCTGGTCGCCCGACGGCCGCCGAATCGCCTTCTACTCCGATCGCGGCGGGCCCTACGAGATATGGACGATCCGGCCCGACGGCAGCGGCCTGGAGGCGCTGACCGCTCTCGGTCGCTCCGCGAACTTTCCGACCTGGTCTCCCGACGGAATGCAGCTCGTCTTCTCGTCGACCAGCGCGGGTGGACTGCTGCTCGACGCGACGACAGGCGCGCGCCAGACGACCGCGAGCGAGTTGCCGCCGGTCCGAGACTCGGTCCTGTTCTGGCCGTTCTCGTGGTCGCCAGACGGAAAGCGGCTGGCGGGGCTGGCGGCGGGAGCGGACGGGCGCCTGGTCGGGATCGCCGTCTACACGATCGCCAGCCGGAGCTACGACTTGTTCGAAGAGGAACGGGGCAGCTTCTTCCGAAACGCGCGCTGGCTCAGCGACGGCCAGCGCCTCCTGGTAAGGGACAGCCAGGGGATTCGCCTGGTCGACACCCGTTCGCGAGAATCGCGGCAGTTGCTGGCGGTGGGCGGCTACATGATCGGCAAGAGCGTCGGGATCACGAAGGACGACCGCTGGATCACCTTCACCGAAACCGCGGCCGAGGGCGACGTCTGGCTGGCGAGCTTCGAATGACGCGGCGCGTGGCTGCCGCCCTGCGGCGCTGTCGCCCTTCCGCTCGCCGCGCAGGCTCCCGATCGCTTCACCAACCTGAAGGTGCTGCCATCGCACGTCAAGAAGGACGAGCTGATCCAGGTCATGGGCGGCTTCACCCGGGCCCTCGGCGTCAGTTGCACCCACTGCCACGTGGCCGCGAACGGACGCCGGCCCGCTCCGGCCGAGTTCGCCAAGGACGACAAGGAGACGAAGCAGGTGGCCCGCGCGATTGGAGTTCCATCCCGACTCCTGGTTCACGTATCAGCAGATGGGCCGGATGCAGGAGCGCGCGGGCGACGACGCCGCGGCCCTGGCGTCCTACCGCAAGGCGCTCGAGATCAACCCCGATCGCGCCTGGGTGCGCGAGTTGCTCGAGCCGCTGGAGGCGCGGCTGCGGGCGACGAAGTAGCCTCGGTCTTCATTCGTAGCGAACGCGGATCTCGCAGAACGGATCGCCACGGCGCACGCAGCTCGCCTCCTCCGCAACAGCGCCCATGCCCGGGGTGCTCATGATCCCCTCCCAGATGCCCAGGAAGCGCGTGCACAGCTCGGGCGTGGCTGGGAAATCGTGGATGCGGCCCACCGCGGTCTCCGGGGAATCGCCGTGCACCTCGAGCCGCCCGACGTCGTAGAACATGCGCCAGGTGGTCGGGGCCATGCGGATTCGCATCTCGGGATCCTCGACCATGGGCCCGAGGAAGTCCGCCTTCTGGCGTTGGGCCGCGAAGCGTCCCTGCCTCCGGCACAGCTCGAGCGATCCCGGGTCGAGGACGCGGCACGCCGCCTTCAGGTAGGCGTCGAGGTCCTGCAGCATGTACCACTCGACTTCGCGGATCACGCCCCCGAAGTGGGCGCGCGTCTCGGGCGTCAGGGCCGCGAGCACACGCTCGAGAGCCCCGGGGCCGTACTCCTCTCGCACGAAGGCCACGGCGTCGACGAAGTCGCGGCCACGCACGCGGGCCATGCCGGACATCGTACCGCTCGATGCAAGCGACTGCGCTAACATCGACGCCTCGAGGGTTTCGAACGTGCTGGCCGCGCTTGGGTTCCGCTCGCACTCCGGCTGGGCGACGCTGGTGATCGCCACCGGATCCGCCGCCACGGGATCGGTGCTCGAGCGCCGCCGCATCGACACCATCGAGAAAGGCGTGCCGCGCCAGCCCTACCACGCGGCCGAACCCCTGCCCTTCGCCAAGGCGGAGGCGCTGGTGGGGCGGGCACTCGCCTCGGCGGCCCGCGTCACGCGCGCGAGCCTCGCGACGGCTCTCGCCGACGCTCGGGCGCGAGGCCTCGAGATCCGTAGCGCGGGCCTGCTGGTCGGCTCCGGCCGGCCGCTGCCGAGCCTGGACGGGATCCTGAAGTCCCACGCCCTCATCCACGCGGCCGAGGGCGAGATGTACGGCGACGCGATCCGCGATGCGTGCGCGGCGGCCGGGCTCGGCGTGGTCGGGATACGGGATAAGGAGGTACGCGCCCGCGGAGCCGCCATGCTGAAGGGCGAGGCCGCGCTCCAGGAACGCTTGGCGCGGCTCGGCCGCGAGCTCGGTGCGCCATGGCGTGAGGACGAAAAGCACGCGGCCCTCGCCGCCTGGAACGCCCTGCTGTCGAAGCGGTAGCGCGGCCGGGCTCAGGCGCCGGCGTGGATCTCCTGCAGGCTCAGCACGTCGAGGCCGTGCTCGCGCAGCGCGCGGATCGCCTGCACCGTGGCCGCGGCGCCGGTGAGCGTGGTCACGCACAAGACACCGTGCAGCGTCGCGCTCTTTCTGATGGCGCCGTCGTCGTAGAACGACTCCTGGCCGAGCGGGGTGTTGAAGACGATGGCGATCTTGCCGCTCTTGATGTAGTCCACGACGTTGGGCCGGCCCTCGTTGACCTTCAGCACCATCTCGGCCGGCACGCCCTGCGCGTTCAGGAACTCCGCGGTGCCGACCGTGGCGTAGATGTGGAAGCCCATCTCGTGCAGGGACTTCGCCTGGGGCAGCACGCCGCCCTTGTCGAAGTCGTTGACGCTGATGAAGACGGCGCCCGAGGTCGGCATGCTGAAGCCGGCGGCGGCCTGGGACTTGGCAAAGGCGACGCCGATGTCCTTCGAGATCCCCATCACCTCGCCGGTGGACTTCATCTCGGGACCCAGCAGGATGTCGACGCCGGGGAACTTCAGGAACGGGAACACCGACTCCTTCACGAAATAGCGGCGCCCCTCGAGGTCCTGGGTGATGCCCTGGGCCAAGAGCGACTGCCCCGCCATCACCTTCGCCGCGACCTTGGCCAGCGCCACGCCAGTCGCCTTGCTCACGAAGGGTGTCGTGCGTGAGGCGCGCGGGTTCACCTCGATCACGTAGACCACGTCGTCCTTGATGGCGTACTGGGCGTTCATCAGGCCGCGCACGCCCAGGGCCAGGCCCAAGCGTCGCGTGTAGTCGCGGATGGTCGCCAGGTGCGGGGCCGAGATCTTCCAGGTCGGCAGCACCATGGCCGAGTCGCCGCTGTGGATGCCGGCCTCCTCGATGTGCTGCAGGATGCCGCCGATCACCACGCGCTCGCCGTCGCCCAGCGCGTCCACGTCCACCTCGTAGGCGTCTTCCAGGAAGCGGTCCACCAGCACCGGGTGTTCGGGCGAGGCCTTCACGGCCTCGCGTGCGTACTCCTCGAGGCGCGTCTCGTCGTAGACGATGGCCATGGCCCGGCCGCCCAGCACGTAGCTCGGCCGCACCAGGACCGGGTAGCCTATGCGCCGCGCCACGGCCTTGGCTTCCTCGATGGAGTTGGCGGTGCCGCTCTCGGGCTGCGGGATGCCGAGTTGCGTCAGCAGCGCGCTGAAACGCTTGCGGTCTTCGGCCAGGTCGATGGCATCGGGGCTGGTGCCGAGGATGGTCACTCCGGCTCGATGGAGCGGGACCGCCAGCTTCAGCGGCGTCTGGCCGCCGAACTGGATCACGACACCCTCGGGCTTCTCCAGCTCGATGACGTTCATCACGTCTTCGAAGGTCAGCGGCTCGAAGTACAGGCGATCGGAGGTGTCGTAGTCCGTGGAGACGGTCTCCGGATTGCAGTTGACCATGATCGTCTCGTAGCCGGCCTCCTTGAACGCGAAGGCGGCATGGCAGCAGCAGTAGTCGAACTCGATGCCCTGGCCGATGCGGTTGGGGCCGCTGCCGAGGATCATGACCTTCCGGCGCGCCGTCGGCGCCGCTTCGCACTCCTGCTCGTAGGTCGAGTAGAGATACGGGGTGAACGACTCGAACTCGGCCGCGCAGGTGTCCACTCGCTTGTAGACCGGCAAGATGCCGGCGCCCTTGCGCCGCGCGCGCAGCACGAGTTCGGTCGTGCCCGTGAGCTGGCCGAGCCGCGCGTCGGAGAACCCCAGGCGCTTGGCCTCGCGCAGCGTCGCGTCGTCGACGCCGGGGCCGAGCTGCTTCTCGAGGTCCACGATCTGCTGCATCTGGTCCAGGAACCACGGGTCGATGCCCGTGATCTGGTGGATGCGCTGGTGGCTCCAGCCCAGGTCCAGCGCGCGCTTGACGTAGAAGATGCGGTCGGGGTCGGGGGTCTGCAGCTTCTCCTTGATGCGCGCGTCGTCGATGTCGTCGCGCGCGAAGCCCGAGGATCCGATCTCCAGGCCGCGCAGGCCCTTCTGCAGGGCCTCCTTGAAGGTGCGGCCGATGGCCATCACCTCCCCCACGGACTTCATCTGCGTGCCCAGCACCGGGCTCGCGTCGCGGAACTTTTCGAAGGCCCAACGCGGGATCTTCACCACCACGTAGTCGAGCACCGGCTCGAAGCTGGCGGGCGTCACGCGCGTGATGTCGTTCTGGATCTCGTCCAGGTGGTAGCCGATGGCGAGCAGGGCCGCGATCTTGGCGATGGGAAAGCCGGTGGCCTTGCTGGCCAGGGCCGACGAGCGCGACACGCGCGGGTTCATCTCGATCACGGTCATGCGGCCAGTCTTGGGATCCACGGCGAACTGGATGTTCGAGCCGCCGGTTTCGACGCCGACCTCGCGGATGATCCGCCGCGAGGCGTTGCGCATGGCCTGGTACTCGCGGTCCGTCAGGGTCTGGGCCGGGGCCACCGTCACCGAGTCGCCGGTGTGGATGCCCATCGGGTCGAAGTTCTCGATGGAGCAGATCACCACGAAGTTGTCGGCCTTGTCCCGCATCACCTCCAGCTCGTACTCCTTCCAGCCGAGCACGGACTCTTCGACCAGAACCTCGTGGACGGGAGACAGGTCGAGGCCGCGGGAGACGATGTCCTGCAGCTCCTCGTCGTTCCAGGCGATACCGCCGCCGCTGCCGCCCAGGGTGAAGGACGGGCGCACCACGGCCGGCAGGCCGGTGTGTTTCACCACCGCGCGCGCCTCGTCGAGGTTCTTGGCGAACCCCGAGCGCGGCACCTCGAGGCCGATGCGCTGCATCGCCTGCTTGAACAGCCGCCGGTCCTCGCCGACCTCGACCGCCCGGCGCGACGCGCCGATCAGGCGGATGCCGAGCCGGTCGAGCACGCCGCGCTTGCTCAGCTCGACCGCCAGGTTGAGGGCCGTCTGGCCGCCCACCGTGGGCAGCACCGCGTCGGGCCGCTCGCGCTCGAGGATCTTCTCGACCACCTCGGGGGTGAGCGGCTCGATGTAGGTGCGGTCCGCGTACTCCGGGTCGGTCATGATGGTCGCGGGGTTCGAGTTGACCAGGGAGACGCGCAGGCCCTGTTGCTTGAGGACCTTGATGGCCTGGGTGCCCGAATAGTCGAACTCGCAGGCCTGGCCGATCACGATGGGCCCCGAGCCGATGACCAGGATCGACTGGAGCGAGGGGTCCTTAGGCACGCTTGGCCTGCATCATCGAGATGAACTCGCCGAACAGGTAGTGGCTGTCGTGTGGGCCAGGGCTGGCCTCGGGGTGGTACTGGACCGAGAGCATCGGCAGGTCGCGGTGGCGGAATCCTTCCACGGTGCCGTCGTTGAGGTTGCGGTGGGTCAGTACCAGCTCGGGGCGCTGGAACAGCGCGGGGTCCACCGTGAAGCCGTGGTTCTGCGAGGTGACCTCCACTTGGCCCGTGGCCAGGTTCTTCACCGGATGGTTGGCGCCGCGATGGCCGAACTTGAGCTTGAAGGTGCGTCCGCCGCAGGCCAGGCCCAGGATCTGGTGACCCAGGCAGATGCCGAAGGTCGGGACGCCGGACTCCACGTACTCCCGCGCCGCCGCGATCGCGTAGGACACGGGCTCGGGATCGCCGGGGCCGTTGGAGAGGAAGACGCCCTCGGGCCTCCAGCCCAGCACCTCACGAGCCGTCATGGTGGCCGGCACGATGGTGACGTCGCAGCCCGCCGCCGCCAGCATGCGCAGGATGTTGCGCTTCATGCCGAAGTCGTAGGCCACCACCCGGAACGGCGCCCGCACGGATCCGGGCGCCTCGAAGCGCCACGGCTCGGCGCAGGTGACTTCGCGGGCCAGGTCCAGGCCCAGCATGTTGCGCGAGGCCCGCGCCTTCTTCAGCAGCGACGCGGGATCCGCGTCGTTCGTGGAGATGACGCCGCGTTTCGCGCCGTGGTTGCGCAGGTGCCGGGTCAGGGCGCGGGTGTCGATCTCGCTGATGCCCACGATGCCGTGCTCGTCGAGCCAGCGGTGCAGCTCGCCCGAGGCGCGCCACGACGACGCGACGGTGGAGACCTCGCGCACCACGAAGCCGGATACCTGCGGGCGCGCCGACTCCCCGTCCTCGAGGTTGACGCCGTAGTTGCCGATGTGGGGGTAGGTCATGGTGACGATCTGGCCGGCGTAGGAGGGGTCGGTCAGCACCTCCTGGTACCCGCACACGGCCGTGTTGAACACGACCTCGCCGGTCGTCTCGCCCCGGCGGCCGAAGGAGCGGCCGTCGAAGAGCGTCCCGTCTTCCAGGGCGAGCACGGCGCGGCGGGGGTTCACGGCGGTGTCCGAAGCGTCTTTGCGCAAACGCGCGATTCTAACGTATCGGACCGATCTTGGAGAGTGGCCAGAAACGAAACGCCGCCTTGCCGTAGATGTAGCGCTCGGGCACCTCGCCCCAGCTGCGGCTGTCGTTGCTGCTGGAGCGGTGGTCGCCCAGCACGTAGTAGTAGCCGGGCGGCACCACTACGGGCGCCAGGGTCTCCTCGTCGCGAAAGTTGCGCCTGACGTAGTCCTCCTGCACCCGCTGGCCGTTCACGAAGAGCTGGCCGCGCCGCGTCTCGACCGTGTCGCCGGGCCTTCCCAGCACTCGCTTGATGAAGGAGACCGACGGGTCCCTCGGGTACCAGAACACCACCACCTCGCCGCGCTCGATGGGGCGCAGCCGGTAGCTCAGCTTGTTGACGATGATGCGCTCGCCGTCGGCGAGCAGCGGCAGCATGCTGGTGCCTTGCACTCGGAAGGCCTGGGCCACGAAGCTGACCAGGAAGAAGCAGAACAGCACCGCCAGGGAGAGGTCGTGGAGCACCTCCCACACGGCCCGGGCCACGTCGATGCGTGGTTTCGCTTGCGGGGCCTTGGCTTCGGCCAGCGCCACCGCACCCGGGGCCGCGTGCTCGAGTGAGGCGGGTTCCAGCTCAGTCTCCCTCGCGCCGCACCACGCGGGTGCCGGCGATCTTGTCGTGGAGACCGTCGCCCACCAGGGGAATCAGGAGAAAGCCGAGCCCCAGCAGCAGGGACGAAACCGCGTAGCCGAACAGGCGCACGCAGGCGCGGCCCGGGCCGATCGGGAAGCTCCCGTCTTCGGCTTCGACGCGCAGGCCCAGCAGCCGCTTGCCCGGTGTCGCACCGGCGATGCCCCAGCCCCACACGAAGTAGAGCCCGGAGAGCAGGAGGGCGGCGGCCACGGCCAGGGCAGACAGCAGGATCGGAGCGAACCCGACCTGCGACGGGTCGGTCGGGATCTCGCGGTGCCACCAGTACCATGCCACGGGCGCGAGCAGCGCGGCCTGCAGGGCCGAGGCGGCCAGGAGGTCGGCGACGCCGGCGAGGAAGCGCGCGCCGAACGGGGCTGGACTGGATGCTCCGGGCGGCTCGGACACGGCCGCCACGGGTGGGGCGGCGGGAGCGGTCGAGGTCCTGCGTGGCGGAACCACTCGCAGGCGGGGCAGGGCCGCCTCGCTGGTCCAGGCCAAGAGCGCGGGGCGGTCGGGCGGCCGCACGGGGCCGCGCACCGCGGGCTCGACCGCGCGCGCCTCGGGGTCGGGCGTCTTCGGATCCGGGACGGACTCCGGCAGCGGAGCGGGAGCGGGTGACGGCGACGCCGGGCGCAGCTCCATCTCGGAGACGACCTCGGGCTCCTCTTCGGGCTCGGGGTAGGCTCCGAGGGCGGCAGCCGGCGACGACTTGCCGCTCGTGGCTGGAAGCGGCGCGGACGCCGGCGGCGCGGGAGCCGGCGCCGGCGGCGCGGCCGCACCGGCGGGCAGCGGCGTCCCGCAGGCGTTGCAGAAGCGCGCCGGCAACTGGACGGCGGTGCCGCAGGCCGTGCACACGAGCTTCGCGGGCGCGGCGGGCAGGAGCGAGGCTCCACACTGCCTGCAGAACAGGTCGCCCTTGCGATAGTCGGCGCTGCACGACGGGCAGGCCAGGGGTTTCGAGGAGGGATGCTGGACGACCTTGGCGCCGACCTCGTCTTGGGCCTCGTCGCGGAACAGCAGCCGGGCGGTGCCGATCGCCACCAGGTCGCCGTCGCGCAGGCCCTTCTCGCTGACCCGGTCGCCGTTGACCAGGGAGCCGTTCGACGAGTTGCAGTCGCGCAGGAAGAACTGGCTGCCCCGCCACTCCACCACCGCGTGCCGCCGCGAGACCATGGCGTCGGGGAGCACGAGGTCGTTGGAGGGGTCCCGGCCGATGGAAAGCAGGGTGCGCGGCAGCAGGATTTCCCGCTTCTGCGACGAGCTTGGGTTGACGATGAGCTTCGCCATCACCGACTCGCGGGCCTAGCCGGCGCGGAAAGTCTGCTTGAAAGCGATCTTCACCTTGACCTTCTGGCCCTGCTTGATGGCAGGCGAGTACTTCCACTTGCGGATCGCCTTGATCACGGATTCGTCGATGGCGGCGCCCGCGGACTCCACGACTTTCACGTCGTCCACGTCGCCATTGGCGTCCACGACGAAGGTGACGGAGACCGAAACGGCGTCGCCCGACTTCAGGCGCGGCGCGCCCGATGGGTAGGACGCGGTCGAGCCCGATGCCTTCTTCGCCAGGATATCCACGTCGGTCGCCGTGTTCACGTAGGTCTTGTTCGGGTCCACGGCCGCGACGGGCGGCGGCGTGGGCGTGGCCTTGGGTATCGCGCGCAGCGACGCCTCCAGGCGCGCCTTCTTGCCGGCCTCCACGGTCACGCTGCCGCTCCAGGGCTCGTGGCCCTCGGCGCTGAGCTCCACCCGGTGCGCCCCCGGGCGCAGCTTGAGATCGACGACGGGCGTCACGCCCGCCCGGTTGCCGTCCACCGTGACCACCGCACCTGTGGGTTCGGACACGACCTCGACGCTGCCTGTCACGGGCGTTATGCGCGTCAGCGCGATCTTCAACTGCGGCTCGCGGGCGCTGTCCGCGATAGTCGCGGTCTCGGTCTTCGTCTCGTAGCCGCGCAGCTCGGCGCGCACCTCGTAGTTACCCACCGGCAGGCCGGTCAGGTCGAGCGGGGATGGCCCCTTCGCCTCGCCGTTCACGGTGATGGTGGCGCCGGGCGGTGTCGTCTCGACGTGCAGGCTTCCCGTCGTCGTCGGCGCGACCGTGACCTGCGCCGCGGGCGTGGGCGTGGCTTCGGCGACGGGGGGCGGCGTGGCCGACGGGGCTTCGGCCCGGCTGCGGTTCCAGACCACGAAGCCGAGGACTCCGACCGCCAGGACGAAGAAGAGCGCCGCGCCGCCGAGGATCAAGAGCGGCGAGATGCCCGAACGGGCGTGCGGGCGCGGAACGGCCGGCGCGGGAATCGGCGCGGCCGCCGCGGGCTGAGGCGCGGGCGCGCGCGGGGCTGGCGGCGCGGCTACCGCGGGTGGCGGCGGCGCGGGGGCGGGCGGCCGCGGCGCCCTGGCCGTCGGTGGCAGCTCGACACGGGCCGTGACCGAATCGGCGACGGGGCTCTTCACCGTTGGCGGCTGGGCCGGCACCCGCACGGTGACCTCGGGCGCGGCCGGCGTCGCCATCTTGGTGGTGGGGAGGCTGGGCGTCTTCATCGCGACGGTGCGCGAGTCCTCCTCGGGCGCCGGCACGTTCATCAAGACGGTCGCCGGCTCGGCAGGCGGCTTCGCCGGCACGGGCGCCGGTGGTGGTGGCGGCGGCGGCGCCAGGGGCGGAATCGGCATCGGCGCCGTCTTCACGGCGACCGCGGGCGCCGTGGCGGCGCGGAGCTGATCCAGCGGGATCGCCGTCGTCGCCATGTCGTCGCTCGGGGGCGGCGCCTGCGGCGTCGTGGCGGCGGCCGCGCGGGCCGGGGCCGCGGACCCGGCAGCGCCGCCCTCGAAGATCGTGTCGGATCCGACTCCGCCGAACCAGGAGCCCAGGCAGAACTCCAGGTCCGCCACGAACTCGGCCGCGTTCTGGTACCGATCGTCGGGCTTCTTCGAGAGCACCTTGCCAAACACCTCGTGCCACTTCTGGGGCACGAGACCGTGCATCTCGAGGTTGGCCGGCTCGACGGGCTCGACGTGGACGAGCTTGTAGAGGATGGACGTCACGTTGGCGCCCGGAAAGGGCTGCTCGCCCGACAGCATCTCGAAGGCGCATACGCCCAGAGAGAAGATGTCGCTGCGGCCGTCGAGCTTCTCCCCCATGGCCTGCTCGGGGGACATGTAGGACGGCGTGCCCAGCAGGGTCCCCGACTGGGTCATCTCGGCGTCGACGAGCTTCGCGATGCCGAAGTCCGTGACCTTGACCCGGTCCTCGGACAGGATCATGTTCGAAGGCTTGATGTCGCGATGGATGACGCCCTTGGTGTGGGCGTAGTCGATCGCGGAGGCCACCTGGCTGACCAGGCTGACCACCTTCTCCGGGGCGAACTTGGTGCCCCGCTCGATCAGCGAGGACAACGTGTCGCCCTCGACGTACTCCATGGCCAGGTAGGGCACGCCGCCCTCCTCGCCGATGTCGAACAGCGTGACGATGTTCGGGTGCGAGAGCGTGCCCGAGATGCGCGCCTCGTGATAGAAGCGCTCGATGAAAGACTTGTACTGCGGGCTGTTGCGAGGGATGTCCAGCCGGATCGTCTTGATGGCCAGGGTGCGCTTGATGAGCGGGTCGAAGGCCTTGTAGACGGCGCCCATCGCGCCGAAACCGATGCTCTCCTGCACCTGGTAGCGGCCGATCGTTGGTGGCATCTGCTCGGTGAAGCCGCTTTTCTGATCCATGCCTCGGAATTCCGAATCTAGCATCAAAGGTAAAAGAGTGTCAACGGCACCGGCCCTCAAGTCTCGATTTCGGAAGGGCTTGCGGCGATTCCGGCGGAACGTGTGCCGCTCGGGCGACGTACATTCCGTCGGACCCCGATGACCTATAATCCCGCGGCCATGACGGCTCCGCCCCAGGTCGTCGATTACGGGGCGTTTCGAGAGCCGCCGAGCCGCCTGTTCCAAGACTACCTGAACGGTCGGAGTGCCGCCTCCTCCTTCTTCGAGGGCGGCTGGGACCTCGAGAGCCTGAACCGCGCGGCGGATCGCAGCCTGGGCGTCGCCCGGCCCCGCGCGGCCGTGGCGGAGGCCCTGGCGCGGCAGCAGCAAGTCCGGGGCGCCGGTGCAGCGGGCGACATGGCGGCGCGGCTTAGAGACCCCCGCGCCGTGGCCGTGGTCACCGGACAGCAGGCCGTGCTCTTCGGCGGTCCCGCGCTCGTCCTCTACAAGGCCCTGGCGACCGTGCGGCTGGCGGCGGCCCTGGAGAAGCGCCGCGGGACGCCGGTGGTGCCGGTGTTCTGGGTGGCTTCGGACGATCACGACTTCGAAGAGGTCCGCGCCGTGGACGTCGTCGATGCGTCGGGTGCTTTGCGCGCGCTGCGCTACACGCCCGGCGTCGACCCCACGGGCCGCCCGGCGTGGGGCATAGCGCTCGACGCTAGCATCCGCCCCCTGCTGGCCGAGCTGCGCGCCGCGCTGCCCGACAGCCCCCCGCGCGACGAGGCCTTCGAGCGCGTCGAGCGCTGTTACCAACCGGGCGTCGCGCTCTCCGACGCGTTCGCCCGCCTGATCTCGTCCCTCCTGCCTGCCCTGGTCGTGCTCGACCCCGCCGATGCCACACTCAAGTCACTCATGGCCCCAATCCTGCGCCGCGAGATCGACGGGGGCTCGCCGTCCTCCCGGCTCGCTGCGGCGGCGGGCCAGGCCTTGGAGACAGCCGGGTACCACGAGCAGGTGCCTGTCCGCGAGGGATTCCTGAACGCGTTCGTCGTCGTGGACGGCGTCCGTCGCGCGCTGGCGCTGCGAGACGGGGTCGTCGAGGTCCGAGGCATCGAGCGCCGCCTGCCGGTGGCCGATGTGCTCGCGTGGCTCCATCGCGAGCCCACGGCCTTCAGTCCGAACGCCCTGCTGCGGCCCCTCGCCCAGGACGCGCTGCTGCCCACCGCGGCGTACGTGGGCGGGCCGGCCGAGATCGCGTACCACGCACAGATCGGGGACGCCTACGGCCATTTCGGCGTCCCGCGGCCGTCCCTCGTGCCCCGGCCCGGGGCGACGCTCGTGGAGCCGGCCCAGGCCCGTGCCCTCGAGGCCGAGGGACTGTCGCTGATCGAGCTCCAGCAGGATCCCGAGGCCCTGCTCGCGCGCTGGGCGCGCGAGTCGCACCCCGAGGTCGAACAGGGCTTCGAACGCGCGAGGGCAGCCATCGAGCGCGAGCTGCGCGCCGTCGAGGATGCCCTGGGCGCCTTGGATCCCACGCTGCGGGCGGCCGCCGACGCGGCGAAGGGACGCGCGCTCCACCAGGTGGAGGGCCTGCGGGAGAAGGCGACGCGCGCCCTCAAGAAGCGCGATCAGGCGCGCGCCGATCGCCTGCGGCGCACGCGCGAAGCCCTGTTCCCAGGCGGCGACCTCCAGGAGCGACGGCTTGCCTTCGTGTCGTGGCTGGCACGCTGGGGCGACTCGGTGCTGGAGCGTGTCCAGGGCGGCCTCGATCCCTTCGCCCGTGCCCACCAGGTGATCCCACTGTGAACATCGGCATTACCTGCTACCCGACCGTAGGCGGCTCGGGCGCCGTGGCCGCGGAGCTGGGCAAACAGCTCGCGAAGCGAGGCCACACCATCCACTTCGTCTCGTACCGGCTGCCTTTCCGCCTCGGCGACTTCAAGCAAAACGTCTCGTTCCACGAGGTAGACGTCTCGTCCTACGTGCTGTTCGAGTACCCGCCCCACGACCTGGCGCTGGCCGCGAAGATGGCCGAGTGCGCCCGGGAGCACCGCCTCGACCTGTTCCACGTGCACTACGCGATCCCACACGCCATCGCCGGGTTCCTGGCGCAGCAGATGCTGGGGGCCGCCGCGCCCAAGCTGATCACGACGCTGCACGGCACCGACGTGACCCTGGTGGGCCAGGATCGCTCGTTCTTCGAGATCACCCGCTTCGGCATCGAGAGGTCCGACGGGGTCACCGCCGTCTCGGACTTCCTGCGCCGCATGACCCTCGAAGAGTTCCAGATCAAGAACGGCATCGAGACCATCTACAACTTCATCGACACCACGGCCCACTGCCCCACCCGCGCCTACCACGACCGCGCAGCCTTCGCCCGTCCCGATGAGAAGATCCTGCTCCACATCTCCAACTTCCGCCCGGTGAAGCGCGTGCTGGATACCGTGCGCGTCCTGGAGCGCGTCGTGAAGGAGATGCCCGCCGTGCTGCTGATGGTGGGCGAGGGGCCGGAACGCTCGTCGGCCCAGGCCCTGGCCCGGCGCCTGGGCCTCGCCGAACGGGTGAAGTTCCTCGGCACCCGCGAGACGGTCGAGGAGATCGCCGCCCTGGCCGACGTGTTCCTGTTGCCTTCGGAGCTGGAGTCTTTCGGGCTGTCGGCCCTCGAGGCCATGGCCTGCGAGGTGCCGGTGGTGGGCTCCGACGCGGGCGGGCTGCCGGAGCTGGTGGCGAACGGCCAGACGGGCTACCTGTTACCGGTGGGCGACGTGGACGGCATGGCGGCACGCGTCATCGAACTGCTGCGCAACGAGGAGCGGCGCAAGGCCATGGGCCGCGCCGGGCGACGTCGCGCCGAGGAGCACTTCAACGCCGAGACGATCGTCACGCAGTACGAACGCTTCTACGAGAAAGTGCTCGGCCGCTGAGGCGCGACGCATGACGGACTTCGACCTTGCCGCGATCTTCGCCCACGCCGACGACGCCGAGCTGACCTGCGGCGGCACTCTCGCCCTGGAGGCCGCGCGCGGCCGGCGCCTGGCCCTGGTCGACCTCACGCGCGGCGAGAGCGGCTCGCGCGGCACACCCGAAACGCGGGAGGCCGAGGCGGCCGCGGCGGCGCGCATCTTGGGCATCGCCCACCGCGAGGCGCTGGGGCTGCCCGACTCGCGCCTGGTCGCCGTGCCCGAGATGCGCGACGTGGTGGCCGAGGCGCTGCGGCGGCTGCGGCCGCGGGTCGTCCTGCTGCCGCATTGGGAGCAGCGCCATCCCGACCACGCGGCCGCCTCGAAGCTCGTCTACGACGCCTGCTTCGTCGCCGGCCTGCGCAACTACCGTCCCGAGCTGGGTGCTGCCTTCCGGCCGACCAAGCTCATCTACGTGCCGGCCGTGACCGACGCCGCGGAAGTCGTCCCCAGCTTCGTGGTGGACGTGACGCCGGCGTGGGACACCAAGCTGCGCGCCCTGGCGGCGTTCGCGAGCCAGTTCCAGCCTCGAGGCCAGGACGCGTCGGCCAATCCACTCGACGGCTTCCAGGCCGCGGCCGAGCTGTCGGCCCGGCGCGCGGGCCAGCGCATCGGCGTGAGGTACGGCGAAGGCTTCCTCACGAAGGAGCCCATCGCGGTGACGGATCTGCTCGCCCTCGGCGGTCGCTCCCTCTAGCGTTGGGTCGCCGCGACATCCTCGAATACGCGCTGCCGGGCGGCTTCCGCGTGCTGGTGGGCCGGACCGATCGCGACAACGACCGGCTCAGCCTCGAGATCGCGCGCCAGGACGACTACTGGTTCCACGTGCGCGCGCTGCCCGGCAGCCACGTCGTGCTCCAGGCGCCGGAGGGCGTCGAGGCCGACCGCGGGACGCTGGAGCAGGCCGCGGCCATCGCGGCCTACCACAGCAAGGCGCGCAACGCGGGCCTCGTGCCGGTGTCGTACACGCGTGCGCGCAACGTCTCGAAGCCCCGCGGAGCGAAGCCCGGCACGGTGCAGATCGCCAAGGAGAAAGTTCTGAAGGTCCGGCCGGCGTTGGCGATCGCCGATTCGGAGGCGAACTGATTTAGGGCGCGCGGCACTCCTCGATCCAGCCTTCGAGGGTGCGTAACGCGGTGTCAAGGTCCTGCGCCTGGACCAGCAGGTGGTCCTTCAGGAAGCCGCACTGTGGGACGATCGAGACGCCGGCTTCGGCGAGACGCGTCGCCGCCGGCGCCAGGTAGCCCACGACCGACAGCTCCAGGTCGAGGTCCAGGCTGATCGCGCGCAGCGGGCCGCTCTCGCGCGAGGCGCGCGCGCGCAGCAGCGACGCGGTCCAGGCGGCCTCGGGCAAGGTCATGGACACTTCGTCGCGCTCCACGATCAGCGCCGCGAAGGAGCCGCGCACGCTCGCGACCAGCCGAGCAGCGTCGGCTAGCGCTTCGAGCGGCAGGCTGACGAGCACCGTCGCCTCGCGCCACACGTGGAGTCGGGTGTTGGCCCACAGCGCCCGCGGGGTCTGCATTGGGTCTGTGCGGAGTCTATCGTGGCGCCGGCGGGTTTTTGTGCTCCAATCCGCCGCGTGCGCAAGACGCCGGCGCGAGGAGAACTGGGCGCCTTGGTCGCCATCGCGGGCGCGCTCCTGGTCCAGCTCGCCTGGGTGCCCGCCACCAACTTCGGCGGCCTGGACGAGTGGCTGGACCTCGAACTGGCCAGCCGCGGCGTCGTCGCGGTGCCCTATGCCTACCGGCCCCTGGGGCTCGTCTGGGCCGTACCGCCCGCGCTGCTCGTCCCGGTCGTTGGCTTCGCGGCGTTCCGATGGTTCTATGCCCTGTACGCGCTGCTCTCCGCGATGCTGGTCTTCGGCATCGTGCGGCGACTGCTTCCGGAACGGACCTGGCTGGCCCTGCTCACCGCCTGTTTCAGCGTCGCGTGGGCACCTGGCGACATGGCGAGGCTCAGCACGGTGGATGGCGCGCTGTACCAGGGCATCGCATTCGGCACGCTGCTGGCGGTCGGCTTTCTGGTAGAGGCGTGGCACCGGCAGAGCACGGCGCTCTTCGGAGCGAGTGTGCTTCTTGCCTTCCTGGCCATCCGTTGCTACGAAGGCGGCATCCTGTTCCTCGCCTTCGCCCCGGCTCTGCTCCTCGCGAGCCAAGAGCGTTCCCGGCGATTCTGGATCTGGACGTGGGTCTGGGAGCTTGTGGTCGGCTGCGCCGCGGCCTTCGTGCTGCTCGAGATGTCAGTCAGCGCAGGCCAGGCCGGCTACCAACTCTCATACATCGGACTCGACCCCGACCCGCTGGGGTGGGCCGGGCGGCTTCTGAGGCAGTACTCCCTCCACCTCGCCCCGCTCGTAACCTCCGCGGCCAGGGAGATGCTGCGGCCGCCCGTGGTCGTGGCCGTTGTAGGGGCCGTTGTCGGCATCGTGATCGCCGGCCGGGCGAAAAGCCCGTGGAACGCCGAACGCCGGCTGCTCGCCGTCACGGCGACCTTCGGCCTCGTGCTCGGCGGGCTGGGATACAGCCTGGTCCTGTGGGGCTGGCGCGCTCCGACGGCCTACCGGCTCCAGTTCCTGTCGGGGCCTGGGATCGCGCTCTTCCTGGCCTCCCTGGTCCTCCTCGCCGCCTCCCTGATACGCGGGCGCGAGCGGCTCGCGGTGGCCGTTCTGGCGGCTCTGGTCGTGGCGCGAGGAACGGGCCGCACCATTGCGATGCAAGCCGAGTGGGACAGCATCACACGGCAGCCACGCCAGATGCGGATGCTCTCGGCCCTCGTGCGAGTCGTGCCCGGCGTCACTCCCCACACCCTCCTGGTCGTGCTCGACGTAGGCTCGGCCTGGCAGGGCGCCTTCAGCTTTCATCACGCCGTGCAGTACCTGTACGAGCGCCGAGCGGCGGGCTTCGTACCTTTGCGCTCAGACACCCTGTACATGGCCTCCCCCGCCCCGGAAGGCATCCGTTTCGAGCCCTGGCCCAGCGTCCGCCAGGCCTGGGACGCCGGGCGCACGGTTTACGGCTACCACGAGATCGTGGTCGTGCGGCACACCTCGATGGGAGACGTCGTGGTCCTGGACAGCTGGCCCGCGGAGCTCAAGCCGCTGCCCGCTGGCGCTCGCTACGCACCGCGCGACCGCATTGCTTCGGTCCCGCCGCCCAAGCGCGCCGAAATCCTCACGCGCTAGCGCGCCGTCAGGGGGACCGGCCGAGCGCGGGCACGCCAAGCGGCTGCCGCGGCCCGGTCGCCCAGCGACTCGAGGGTCTTCGCAGCCAGTTCCGCGGTCTGCGCGCGCGGACTCGCCGAACACATGGACTCGAGCGTACGCTGGACCTCGACGCGCGGCCGGCCTTGCAGCGCGCGGATGAAGGCGAGTCGCGCCCAGGCTTCCGCGTTGTCGGGATGCCTTCCGATCTCCGCCTCGAATGCCGCTACGGCGTCACCCCTGCGGCCGAGTCGCGCCAACGCGTCCGACCAGGACGCCTGACTGCACGCCCTGGCCCAACGCCGCGCCCGCGCAGGCGACCGCCAGGAACAACGACAAAGCTCTCGCTAGGGGTCTCATCGATACCTCGAATGTGTGCCGGCCCTCGGGTCGCTCGCGACGGACCGTATCTGCGGTTGCGATGGCACCCTAGGCGAGCTTCGAAACGGTCAGCGTCTCGGCGGCGTGCCGCAAAGAGGCTGGTCGAAGCCGACCCGCGCCGGTCGGGTGCACAAAGACACTACGTAGGGCGCGGGCTCGTCAGGACCTCTTTGGGATGGTCGGGCCGGGAGGCGTGTCCGAAGGGGCGGATCCGCGGCCGGGCGCCTCCAAGGGATTGCACACCGGTTGGGCGACGGACAGCATCAGGGCGACTGCGCTCAGGGCGAGGGCCTCGAAGACTCCCGCGGTCTCAAAGGCGTGGCGCGGCCCCGCGATCGCACGCGGTATATGAAGCAGCAGCACCCAGAGAAAGACCATCCCCGCCGACAGGGTCGCCGCCAGGCGAGTCGCGCGAGGCACCAGCAGGCCCGCTCCCCCGCCGATCAGGGCCACGCCCGTGAAGTACGCCCAGAACCTCTGCGCCGGAATCCAGGACGGCACGAGTGCGGTGACGAAATCGTTGTAGGCGAAATGCTGCAGGCCGCAGACCACGAGGAACGCCGCCAGCAGGACGCGCGGCACCTCCCGCCGCCGCCCCGAAATGAGGGCCGCGCCCCCGGACAGGGCGAGCGCCTTGAGCGGGTTCGTCCACATGAAGCCCCGAAGGTAAGCGCGCTCGATGGACGGATGCGCCACCAACTGGGGCAGGCACAGGGCGAGGACCATGACGAGGAGCATCGCCCCCACGACGGCCCCGGCCGTTCGCGCCGTCCGGCCCAAGAGCATGGCGAGACCCGCGACGACCAGGATCGCCCCGATCGCGCACGCCCACATCGAGCGCGCGGGCACCCAGGCGGGCCACTGGGGCACGAGCCTCACGAAGTCCCAGGTGACGAGCTGCATCACGCCGGACGCTGTCGTCGCGACGCCGAAGAAAGCTCGCCCGACGGAGAAGGCTTTACTGTTCGCATCGGCGGTCGCATCGAACATCGCGCTCTCCCCTGGAAGCGAAACGCGGGGGGCCTTGCGGCCCCCCTTTGCCCGACACGTCTGACGACGATACTCGATTAGAACTCGAACTTCGCTCCGAGCTGGATGCGGCGTACGTCTTCCACCGCCTGGCCCCGGGCGCCGGCCACGAATCCGGACCCGACCTCGGCGGTGCCGCCGAGGACGTAGAGATTGGCGTGGTTCAGGATGTTGAAGGCCTCGGCGCGCAGTTGCAGCGCGTAGTGGGTGCCAAAGCGGAAGCGCTTGCTGAGGCTCATGTCGAGGAAGAAACGGCCGGGGCCACGGAAGGCGTTGCGCTTCGTCATGTCGGCCGGGTACGGGCCGAAGTCCGACGTGCCCTGGGTGGGATGGGCGTAGCTGCCGTAGTCGGCGGCGATCGGCGCGAGGTCGAGCAGGTCGAACTCGTTGGGGTTCTGCGTCGCCGTGCCCGAGCCGCCCGTGCCCAGGCCGACGCTGTCGACGGCGCGCATGCACTTCACCAGGCCGTTGGCGCAGTCCCAGACCGTGTACGGCAGTCCGCTCTGCGCGGTGAACAGCCAGTTGAGCTGCCAGCCGCCCCAGAACTGCGAGTTGCGGGCGATCGGAAGCTCCCAGATGCCCGAGCTGGTGAAGCGGTGGCGAGCGTCGAACTCGGCGTAGCCGTAGTCGAGGTTCGGGTCCAAGGGGTCGAGGTAGCCGAGGTTGAAGGCGTTGCTGCTCTCGGAGAAGGTCGTGCTCAGGTTGTCCTTGGCGCTGCTCAGGGTATAGCGGGCGGTGAGGGACAGGCCGCTGCTGCCGAGCCTGCGGCTCTCGAGACCCACGGTGACGCCGTGGTACTGCGAGCGGCCGCGGTTGCCGCGGGTGTTGAAGGCGGTGTATTGCGCGTTCGGCCGGGCCACCGGATTGGCGCTGCCCAAGAACAGGAACGCGGCGCCGGCCGCGTTGACGTCGGCGAGATCGTAGAGCTTGCGGCCCGTGGACCCCGTGTACTCCACCGAGACCAGGCTGTTCTGCCACAACTGGCGCTGCAGCGACAGGCTGTAGAAGTGGGCGTGGGCGGTCTGGATGTTCTGATCGACGTGGCGCAGGGAACCGCGTGGAATCGTCTTGCGGATCCCGGCCACGCCGCCGAAGGGTCCCTGGTTGTCGGTCTGGATCGGAAGCGACGCGAGGTCGATGGGAACGTCGATCGACGCCACCAGGTAGTCGGGCGGGTTGAAGAGCGCGTTGAAGGTCACGTTGCCGAAGTTCCGCTCGTAGCCCAGGCCGTATCCGCCGCGGACCGAGGTCTTGCCGTCGCCGTTCACGTCCCAGGCGAAGCCGACCCGGGGTGCGATGTTGTTGCGGTCCGGAGCCCACATGCCGCCGATCGGGCTCTCGGAAGCGCGGAACACCTGGCCACCGCGCACCTGGTCGAAGATGTCCGAGCCGCTGGTGTTCACCGAGCCGTCCACGTCGCGGTAGTAGAAGTTCGAGGTCTCGGACGGACCCACGTCCTTCTGGACACCGAAGTACTCGTAGCGCACGCCCAGGTTCAGCTTCAGGCGCGGGCTGACGCTCCACGAGTCGTTCAAGTACACGGCGAACTCGCTGTAGCGGTTGTTGTCGACGAAGCTCGGCTCGGGCACCGGCGTCACGTACGTCCCACCCGGGAAGCCGCCGGGGTTGATCGCGACCTGGAAGCGCGCGAGCTGGCCCAGGACCAGGTTGTCGAGGGAAGGAGCCGCGGCCGAAGACAGGTTCAGCGCCGAGACGGCGTTCTGGTAGGCGCCGAAGGCCCGGTCGTCCGCGATGTGGACGTAGGACCCGCCGACGCGAATGTCGTGACGGCCCTTGACCCAGTTGACGTCCTGGTAGAACTGCCAAAGCTCCTGCGGCCCGCCGAAGGGTATGGCGCTGCCGGGGTTGAACGGCAGGTAACCCGGGAAGCCGATGCGCTGGCCCTGCATGCGCACCGCGGTGGTCGGGTTCATGTAGAGAGTCGGCGAGGGTGGCGCGTCTCCCAACGGCTGCTCGTTGTGCAGCCGGTTGAAGACTAGCTTGGTCTGGCTGGTGACGCCCGGCGACCAGATGTGCGTGAGCGAGGCGAGGGCGTTGTGGTTGCGGTTCAGGAAGCCCGCGGAGTAGCCCGCGTAGGGGCTGAAGGCGTTGGCGCCGTCCTCGGACGTCTGGCGCTGGTGGGCGTAGCGCAGGTAGGCGGTGGTGTTGGAGCTCAAGTTCAGGTCCACGCGGCCCACGAACTGGTAGTCCTCCTGCGGGATGCCGCCACCGGCGTCGATCGGCACGTTCTGCTCGACGAGCTGGAACGCGGGCAGGCCGGCCGGCAGCGAGTTGAAGGCGCCTGTCGGGCTGCCTCCGAAGATCGACGTCACCTCGCCGCGGCTGATGGTGCGCGAAGGCGTCGCGACCAGCTGGTTCTGGGCGAAGAACTGCTGGGTGGCCGCCGCGCTGCGGGCGATCAGCTCCGGGGTGGGCACCCAGGTCAGGGCGGTGTCGTTGCTGCGCACGCGGATGTACTCGCCGCCGAGGAAGAAGTGCGCCTTGTCCTGCTTGATCGGGCCGCCCAGGGTGAAGCCGGCCTGGTGTCGGTTGTACTCGCCCTTGTCGATGCCGTTGGCATTGTTGTCGTACGTATTCGCCGACAGGTCGCTCGTCCGGTAGAACTCGTAAAGGTTGCCCTTCCACTCGTTGGTGCCCGACTTGGTCGCTACGTTGACGACGCCGCCCGAGGCGCGGCCGTACTCGGCCGAGAAGTTCGACGTGATGACCGAGAACTCCTGCACCGAGTCGAGGGGAACGGCCTGGCCCACGGACGCCGTGAACTCGTCGTTGTTGGCCGAACCGTCCAGCAGGATGTTGGTCGAGGAGCTGCGCTGGCCGTTGATGGCGAAGCCGGTACCGCGCATGGTCATGCCCGCGTCGGCCACGCTGTTGTCGCGCACCACGTTGCCGGAGATCGCGACCAGGTCGTAAGGGTTGCGCGTGACCGTGGGCAGCTCACGGAGCTGGCGCTCGGTGACGGTGGTGGCGATGTCCTGGGTCGAGACGTTGGCCTGGGCGCCCTCGCCCGCGACGACGGTGATCACCTCGGTCTGCTGGCCCACCTCGAGCTTGGCGCTCACCGTCAAGGTGGCGCCCACGCTGACGGTGGCCTGGTAACGCCGCGACGTGAAGCCCGCGAGCTCCACCGTGACCTCGTAGGGTCCTGGCTGCAGGCTGGCAAAGGAGAATCCGCCGCCGGCATCGGAGACCGAGGAGCGCGTGGCCTGGGTGCCGAGGTTCTTGAGGATGACGGTGGCGCCCGGAAGTACGCCACCGCTGGGGTCCGTCACCGAGCCGCTGATGCGGCCGGTTTCCGTCTGGGCCAGCGCCGCTATCGGCGCCAGGGCTAGAAGCAGCGCGGCGAGGCACGTGGCCAGGCGTCGTGTGAATGCAGTCATTCTGGTTCCTTCCTCAAAGAGTGAGTTCGTGTTCACCCGGCACCCATGGGGAGCGTCGGGCGTTTTGATGCGTAGCTGCCGGGAGGAGAGCAAAGGAGCGGCCAGGCGACGGCGACGAGCCGCGGAACCGCGCGAGATGCTTGGCCGGCAGGCGCTTAGGAGGAACAGGGCGACGCCTGGTCGCGCGCCGGATCGAGGGTCGCTTCACGCGCGGTGGCTTTGCCGCTGCGCCGGCTTGGATGCCGGATCGCGACTAAGCCGACGGAGCGTCCAATCCGCTGGTCGAACAGGCGCGTCGCGCGAACAGCGCGATGGGCAGGCCCACCAGCAGCGCGTGGCCGATCAGGCCGGTCCAGGCGAACGTCCCTACACGCGCAGCGGACAGCGGCAGCACGAGGTGCCTCATGAAGAAATACACCGCCATGCCGAACGCCAGGCCGCACGGCACGGCCCAGCGCACCAGCAGCTTCAGCCTGCGGCTGGCGGAGACGTAGACCGCCGCCGCCGTCGTCGCGATGAAGAAATGCAGGAACATGCCGAGCGCCGCGGTGCCGAGGCCGCCCTGGTACGACTCGCGCCCCAGCAGGCCGGCCGCCACCGACTGGTAGACGACGATCGCGCTCACGCCGAACTGGCCCATGGCGAGGAACGTGTCGAGCACCCCCGCCGCCAGGCCGCCCCAGGCCACGGCCGCGAGTGCTGCAGGGCGGCTGGCCCCCACCTACTCGCTCCGGGCCTCGGCCGCTGCGGGCGGCAGCGACGACGCCGCGTAGATGCGCATGGAGACGGGGTCCTGTAGGAACGCGGCGACACCCAGGTTCTCGCGCTTCCAGTCGCGATCCAGCTTCAGCCTCAGCTCGCGCTGCTTGTGCTTCTCCTTGCGCGGCTCCAGGGTGAAGGCCGACTCGAGCCGGCGCACCACGAAGTCGTTGCGCAGCGAGCGTCCGCCGTTTTCGCCGCGAGTCACCGATGTGACGAGGCCGTTCTCGTAGACGGCGACCAGCAGCTCGAGCTTGCGTGCGTCGACGCCCTCGTCGATTTCGGCACCGATGGCCAGCAGCAGCCCGGGCTTGCCAGCCTCCGCCTCGCGCGCCCGCAGGCTCACGCGGGCGAGGGCGGGCCGCTCGAGCGCGCTGCTGATCTGGCCCAGCACCCGCCGCTCCTGTGCCGCGTTCAGTTCGGACCGGCCGTCCACCACGAGCTGCGGCGTGTAGGGACCGTCGTCCACCTGGAGCGCGCGGCAGTAGGCGCCCTGCCTCAGCGTCCAGCCGTAGGCACTGAACGGATCGGTCCAGCCGATCTGGTTCCAGTAGTCCACGTGGAACGCCAGCGGGATCACGAGGCCACGCGTGCGCTCGTCCAGGCCCAGCCGGCTCACCACTTCGTCGGCGCCCGGACAGCTCGAGCAGCCCTGCGAGGTGAACAGCTCGATCACGATGGCACCGCGGCCCGGGGGCGGCACGACCTCAGCGGCCCGCACCCCGGCCGGCGCGAGCAGGCACAGCACCCCGAGCCCTAACGCGATCGTTCTCTTCGACTGCACGATGAACCTCCGTTGGCCCCCAACCTCGATCAAGCCTGAGCGCGCCGGTCAGCCTCCCAGCGCGAGACGGCGCGGCGCGGCGCGAGGCGCCGCCAGGCGCCCACCAGCAGTTCCTCGAACAGCCACGGATCCACGCGCTGCAGTAGGACGCTGGTCCAGCCCTGGTGCCCCCAGGACGTGAGCTTGAACACCGTGGGCTGCGCCTGCCCCAGCACGTCCTGTTCCTCGAGGGAGAGCTTCAACACCGCACGCTGGTTCCGGGGCTCGAGCCTCGCGAAGATGCGGCCGCGCACCCGAAACGACGGCTTGCCCCAGTGCGGGCGCTCCTCGGCCTCGGGCAGCGCCAGGGCCAGCCGGCGCACCTCGCGGGCGGTCATCTCGCGATTGTGGGGGCTGCGCCGAGCGAAACCGAGAGCCAGTTCTCGAGAGGCGGATGCATCCACTTCCCGGGAACGCCGGACGACTGGTACGATCGGCTGGCCCAGGAATCGCGTCTTCATAGGGCCACTTGGAGTCCCATGGCCGAGCGAGAAGCCGCCAGCCTGCTGATACGCATCGATCCGCGCGCGCGCGGCGCGCTGCAGCAGCAGATCTACTCCGGCATCCGCAAGGCGATCCTGGACGGTGTCGTGGAGCCGGGGACGCGGCTGCCCTCCTCGCGCGCCCTGGCGGCGGACCTGGGCGTGTCGCGCACCACCAGCCTGCTGGCCCTCGACCAGTTGCTGGCCGAAGGCTATCTGACCACGCGCCACGGCTCCGGCACCTTCGTGGCCCTCGAGCTGCCCGACGACCTGCCGCGCACGCGGATCGCGGCGCGGCCGGCGCGGGCGCCCCGCCACCCGCCGCTGTCCCGGCGAGGCGCGGCACTGGCGGCGACGCGGCCCTCGGCGCGGCGCGCCGGAATTCCGGTGCGGCCGTTCCGGATCGGCACTCCCGCGCTCGACTTGTTCCCGGTCCGCCTGTGGTCGCAGCTCTGGAACCGCAGGCTGCGCTCGGCCAGCGCGTCGCAGCTCGACTACGGTGACGGCGTGGGCCTGCCGGCCCTGCGCGAGGCGATCGCGGCCCACGTGCGCGCCGCCCGCGGCACCCAGTGCGAGCCCGACCAGGTCTACGTGGTGGCCGGCTCGCAGCGCGCGATGGAGCTGATCTTCCACCTGCTGCTGGACCCCGGCGACGAGGCCTGGGTGGAGGAGCCGGGCTACCCCGGCACCCACAACGCCCTGGTCAGCGCCGGCGCGCGGATCCGGCTGGTGCGTGTCGATGCGGACGGCCTCGACGTCGAAGCGGGGATGCGGCGCTCCGGCCAGGCCCGTCTCGTCTACGTCACGCCGTCGCACCAGTTCCCGCTCGGCGTGCCGATGAGCCTGCCGCGCCGCCTGGCGCTCTTGAAGTGGGCGGCCGCCGCCGGCGCGTGGGTGGTCGAAGACGACTACGACAGCGAGTTTCGCTACGGCGCGCGGCCCATCCCGTCCCTGCACGGCCTCGACGTCGACGGCCGCGTCGTCTATATCGGCAGCTTCAGCAAGACGCTGTTCCCGGCGCTCCGCCTGGGTTTCATGATCGTGCCGCCGGACCTGCAGGAGGCCATGCTGGCGGTGCGGCGCGGCGCCGACATCCATCCGCCGCGCCTGGACCAGGCCGTGCTGGCGGACTTCATGCTGGGCGGCCACTTCGAGCGGCACCTGCGGCGCATGCGGGGCGCTTACCGCGAGCGGCTGGAGGCGCTCGAGGACGCGGCCGTCAGACGCTGCGACGGCATGCTGCGACTGCGGCCCACACGCACCGGGCTGCATGCCGTGGGCGACCTGGTGGGCGTCGACGCGGTCCGCGTGTACGAGCAGGCCGCGGCTCGGGGTGTCGAGGTGATGCCCCTGGCCGCCTATTGCTTCGGCCGCATGCGGGCGCCGAACGCGCTGGTGCTCGGCTTCGGCGCGGTGCGCCCCGATTCTCTCGACGCCGGGATGCAGCGCCTGGCGGCGGCGATCGAGGCCGCGCGGCGAGCCTGAAGTGGCCCTATGGGCTTTTCCGCAACTGGATCTGCACCCGGCCCGAAGCCTCAGTCAGCATGGGGTCACGTCGCGGGGGTTCGAAGACGAGGAGGGACGGGTGGCGCTGCTGAACGTCGCGGAACCGGTCGAGACGGACCTCGCTCCGGCCGAGCTCGACGAGGCGAACGCGGCCTCCGACCTGAAGGGCCTCCTGGAAGCCTACGAGCGCAGCCTGATCCTGGCCGCCCTCGGCACGGTCGGGGGCCGGCAACGCAGCGCCGCCGAGTTGCTGCGTATCCTCCCCAGCACCCTCCACGAGAAGATGAAGCGGCTGGGCATCCGCCCCCATCGCGTCCAGAGGATCCACCCCCGCACCAGCACCGAGGTCTCCGCGTCGCTCCAATGGAAAGGCGGTCTGCCCCCCGGCGGCACGCTCGAGCTACGGGGCCTGAACGGTCCCGTGCGCGTCGAAGCCGGTGACGGCGATGGCATCGAGGTCTCGGCCACGCGGCGCGGCCCGCGCAGCGTCTTCTCCGCCATCGAGATCAGAGTCGTCGAGCACAGCGGCGGCGTCACGGTGTGCGCGGTGTGCCAGGGCCTGGAGACCAGCGTGCCCCGACGCTTCGAACGCCGCGCATCCCGGGCGGTGGCCAGCGTGAGGGTGGACCTGGTGGCCCGCGTGCCCCCCGGCGTGCACGTGGTCGCCAGCACGGTCAACGACGACATCGAGCTGGTGGGCCTGGCGAGCAACGTGGAGGCGGGCACGGCCAACGGCCACGTGCGCTTCCTGCCAGCCACTCCTCCGCAACGGCCCACCGAGGCGGCGCCGGCGGCCGCAGTCTAGAAACGAAGCGCGGGGGGTCGCCACGCGGCCGACCCCCCGCGGAACGTCGTCCTGGAACGAGAGCGGCTAGAACTCCAGCTTGGCTCCGAGCTGGATGCGGCGCTGGCCGTCGCCCGGCACGCCGGCCGTGTTGGTGAAGCCCTTGAAGGCCGTCACCAGCGGGCCGGCGCTGATGTCTGCCGAGCCGTCGTTCAGGTACAGGTTCGCGTGGTTGAGGACGTTGTACACCTCGAAGCGCAGCTGGAGCGCCGTGCGATCGCCGAAACGGAAGCGCTTCGAGAGCGTGGCGTCCAGGTTCCAGCGGCCGGGCCGGCGGAACGCGTTGCGAGCCGTCATGCTGGCCGGGTAGCCGCCGTCGGGGGGCAGCTCGTTCGTGCCCGTGACCGAGTCGGCCATCGATCCGGCGCCGGGGAGCTGGTTGCTGAGATCCAGGTACACGAACGTGTTGGGATCGGAAGTGGCTGTCTGCGAGTAGCCGGGGAGCGGCGCCACTGCGTTGAGCCGCGCGCACTGGAAGAACCCGTTGGTGCAGTCGTACACGCTGAACGCCGCGCCACTCTGGGCCTGGAATAGCCAGGCCAGTTGCCAGCCGCCGACCAGTGTGCGGCCGAGGCCTTCTGCGTTCTTCGCGAAGGGCAGCTCCCAGATGCCGCTGGAGACGAAGCGGTGGCGCACGTCGTACTGGGCGTCGCCGTAGTCGAGCTGCTTGTCGAGGGCGTCCAGGTAGCCGATGCCGCCAGGCTGGCCGTTGGCGCCGTCGGAGAAGGTCGAGCTGTGGTTGTCCTTGGCGTGGCCGAAGGTATAGCGAGCGGTCAGGCTGAGGCCGCTCGAGCCCAGGTTGCGCGCGTCCAGGCCCGCCGTGACGCCGTGGTAGAGCGACTTGCCACCGTTGCCGCGCAGGTTGATGTTGCCGTACTGGCCGTTCGGACGCCCGAGGCCGTTGGGACGGCTGGGGCCACCGCTGAGTGTCGAAGCGCCCGGCCGGTTGGCGTAGTCGATGTCGTAGAGGTCCGAGCCCTTGGAACCCGTGTACTCGAGGGCGCCCACGACGCCGCGCCGGATCTCACGCTGGAAGGACAGGCTCCAGAAGTGGGCGTAGGCGGTCTGGATGCCGGGATCCACGGCACGCAGGGTGACCGGCGGCAGCACGCGCGTGCCGGTGCCCGCCAGCGGGCCGGCGTTGTCCAGGCTGATCGGGATGGGGTTCGCGGGCGTCGCGTTGATGCCGAGCACCGCGTAGTTGGGCGGGTTCTGGATCACGTTGAAGGTCACGTTGCCGAAGTTGCGCTCGTAGCCGATGCCGTAGCCACCGCGCAGCGACGTGCGTCCGTCGCCGTTCATGTCCCAGGCGAAGCCGACGCGCGGGGCGAAGTTGTTCCGGTCGGGAGCCCACAGGGCGCCGATCGGGCTGTCGGGTGCGCGGAACACGTTTCCGTTCCTGACGCGCTCGAACAGGTTGCCGCCGTCCCCGAAGTAGAAGTTCGCGTCGAGGCTGGGGTCGGTGTTGTGCTGGACCCCGAAGTACTCGTAGCGCACGCCCAGGTTCAGCTTCAGCCCGGCGTTCACGCTCCAGGTGTCGTTGAAGTACACCGCGAACTCGTTGTACCGGTTGTTGCGCAGGAACTGCGGGAAACCGAGGGGCAGCGTCACCGTTTCGCCCGGGAAGGCGCCCTCCGGGTCCACCGCGCCGTTGAACTGGAACAGCTGGCCCAGCACCAGGTTGTCGAGGGCCTGTCCCACGTTGGCGCCCAGCGTCTGCACCGAGTTCTGGTAGGCCCCGAAGCTGTGGTCGTCGTTGATGCGGATGAACTGGCCGCCGAAGCGCAAGTCGTGCTGGCCCGCCACGTAGTTGAAGTCCTGGTAGAACTGGAACTGCTTCTGCGGCCCGCCCGACGGGATCGCCTGGCCCGGGCTGAACGGGAGGTATCCCGGCAGGGCGATGCGGATGCCGTTGATCGTGGTCTGGGCCTGACGCATGTAGAGGGTCGGACCGGCCACCCTCTCGCCGAGCGGGAAGTCCGTGGAGATCCGGGTGTAGGCGAGCTTGGTCTGGCTGGTGAGCTGGGGCGACCAGACCCGGGTCATCGAAGCCAGTGCGTTGTGACCGCGGCCGATCACGGGCGTGTCGAAGCCCTGGTAGGGGCTGTTGGCGCTGGAGCCCACGGGGAAGTCCTGGCCCTGGTAGGCGTAGCGCACGTAGACGCTCGTGTCGGGCGAGGCATTCCAGTCGAGGCGCGCCACGAGCTGGTAGTCGTCCACAGGGGTGCCGCCGCCGGCGTCGGTGGGCAGCGTGCGCTGCACCTGCCCGAACACCGGCAGGTTGGCGGGCAGCCGCGAGAACGGACCGCCGGGGGTGACGCCGGCCAGTTCGCCGGCCGAGATGGTCGGGCCGTTGATCGGGAAGCCCAGCGGGAAGGCGCCAAAGAACTCCTGGGTGGTGGCGGAGGTGCGGGCCAGCAGCTCCGGAGTCGGAACGTAGCTGATGTCGGGCGCCTGGCTGCGCACGCGGATGTACTCGCCGCTGGTGAAGAAGTGCAGCCGGTCCTTCAACACCGGCCCGCCCAGCGAGAAGCCCGCCTGGTGGCGGCTGAAGTCGCCCTTCTCGATGCCGCGAGCCTTGTTGTCGAAGGTGTTGGTGGCCATGGAGGCGTCGCGGAAGAACTCGTAGAGCGTGCCGCGGTAGTCGTTGGTGCCCGTCTTGGTCGCCACGTTCACGATGCCGCCCGTGGCGCGCCCGTACTGCGCCGAGAAGTTGGAGGTGATGACCGAGAACTCCTGCACCGAGTCGAGGGGCACGGCCTGGCCGATGCTGGCCGTGTATTCGTCGTTGTTGCTGGCGCCGTCGAGCAGCACGTTGGTTCCGGCGGCGCGCTGGCCGTTGATGTTGAAGCCGCCCGCGCCGCGGTCCGAGAAGTTGGCGTCGTTGTCGCCGACCATCGAGCTGTTGACGTTGCCGGAGATGGCGACCAGGTCGTAGGGGTTGCGCGTGATGGTGGGCAGCTCGCGGATCTGGCGCTCGTTGACCACCGTGGCGATGTCCTGGGTGACCGTGTTCACGGACACGCCCTCTCCGGCCACGACCGTGACCACCTCGGTCTGCTGGCCCACCTCGAGACGCGCGCTGACCTGCAGCGTGGAGCCCACCGTGAGGTCCAGCTTGAACTGCTTGGTCTGGAAACCGGAGAGCTCCACCGTGATCTCGTAGGCGCCGGGGACGAGCCCGGCGAAGGTGTAGTTGCCCGCGGCGTCGGTGGTGGCCGAACGCTGGGCCTGGGTCCCGACGGAACGCACGGCGACCGTGGCGCCGGGCAGCACGCCGCCGCTCGTGTCCGTCACGCTGCCGACGATCTTGCCCGTCTCGGTCTGGGCCAGGGCCGCGCCAGGGGCGAGACACAGGGCCAGGGCCGCGGCGAGCGATGCGAAGAGATTCCTCTTCAAAGTGTGCACCTCGTGAATGGGAGGCGAACCTGTCGGTCCGCCCCCGGTTCGCTTGGATACCGGGATTTCGGGGCTACGGCACCCCGTTCAGTGCGTGTCCTGTGGCGGCCGGGACTGCTTCCCTACGGCCAGGATCTCCGCGTTCGTCGCGAGGGCCCGCAGGCCCCACTCGTACATCACGCCCACCACGGGCTTCAGGCTGTCGCCCAGCTCCGTGAGGGCGTATACGACCCGCGGGCCCGAGGCGAGATACCGGCGTTCGACGAGGCCGGTCTTCTCCATTTCCTCGAGCTCGTGGGCGAGTGCCGGACGGCCCACGCCGTCCAGCTCGCGGAGAAGCTGATAGAAGCTCTTCCCGCCCCAGTAGAGGTGCCACAGGATCGAGGCCGTGAAGCGGCCTCGCAGCAGCCCCGCCGTCACTTCGACGGGGGACCGCCCTCGCGCGCCCTGGGCCGGCGCACGCTCCCCCGCGGAGGTCGAGCGCGGGGCCTCGTTTGGCGTGAGGCGCCTTTCGTCGATGGGAACAACGACCCTCACGGGGCACGAGCGTAGGTCCCCACGTTCAAGCGCGCCACTGGTTTGGGACGAAGCGCTGCCCGGGTGGGGCGGGCGAACTGCCGGCGAGGACGGGTGACGAACGTCTTCAATTCCCTGCATGCGCGACTGCCGCGCGCCGGGATCCAGCCGGTTGTTCAGTTTTGGGTTTGATAAGTTGTTCGCGAACATTTGCGAACCTTCTCGGCGCGACGAGCGTCTGATCGCACAACTGGCATTCGGGGAGGTCGCCATGCTGCCCCTCGCTCTCACGACGCTGACACTGGTTCTCACCGACGTTCAGGCGCTGCCCCTCGACAGCCGCCTGCTCAGGGGCGCGACCGAGTCGGCCCTCGCGGGCTCGGGCGTGCGCCTGCACTGGGATGCGGCGCCGGCGGGGCCGGGCCTGAAGGCGGCCCCGGAACGAGTCTGCGTGATCCTGCTCGACGCCCACCCCAGGCGGACTGGCAGCGAGCGCGTGCTGGGCGCCGTGTTCCGGGAGCGTGGGCCGACGAGCGCCATCTGGATCTACGTCGGGGAGCTGCGGCGATTGCTCGAGAGCCCGCGCGCCGGACCGCGCGCCCCGGCCGTCGACGACCTGTCGGTGGCGGTGGGCCGCGTGCTCGCCCACGAGGTGGCGCACTTGCTGGCGCCCGAGCATCCTCACGCCGCAGACGGCTTGATGGCCCAGGTCGTCAGTCGCAAGACCCTCGGCAAGGACGCGCCGCCGCTCGACGACGCCTGCATCGGCGCGATCCGGCTGGCGATCGCCGCGTCCAGTGCGCCGCCCGCGTTGGCCGGCCTGCCTTCCCGGGGCCTGCCCGGGGTGGGTTCGAGCGAGGCGGGAGTGGGCGCGTCACACTAGTCCGCCTGCACTCGTCCCCCCGGGGCGGCGACTCAGGCCCGCCTGAGGCCGTTTCGTCCCGTGCTGGCACCCGAAGCCAGCGGGACTGCTAGACTGTCCGTCCCCGTTGAAGATGCTGCGCCAGGACGTCGCACCCCAAGTCCGGATGGCCCTGTGGGGCATGCTGGCCTGGGCCGTCACGGATACGCTGTACCTCGCGCAGTCGCTGATCTGGTATCACGACAAGGCGCTCCCCGTCGCCTGGGGCCGCCACGCGGCCGGCTACGTCGAGAGCCTCTACTTCGGGGTTACCGTGCCGCTCACGCTGTGGGTCACCGCGCGCTGGCCGCTCGGCCGCGCGCGCTGGCTGCGCGCGCTGCCGATGCACCTGCTGACCGCGACCCTGATCCATGTCGGCTACTTCGTCACCATGCAGCCCGTGCGGTCCACTTTCGCCGTGCTCTTCGACGAGGCGTCCACCTACCGTACTTCCAGCTGGCATCTTTACTTCCAGAGCTTCTTCGGCGTGCTGCTGATCTACGGCCAGATGGCGGCGGTGACCCATGGAATCCACTACTACACGCGCTGGCGCGACCGGGAGCTGGGCACCTCGCGCCTCGAGGCTCAGCTCGCCCAGGCCCAGCTCCAGATGCTCCGCATGCAGCTCCACCCGCATTTCCTGTTCAACACGCTGCACTCGGTCTCCTCGCTGATGCACAGCGACGTGAAGGCGGCGGATCGCATCCTGGCCCTGCTGGGCGACCTGCTTCGGGACTCCCTGGACAAGGTGGGCTCCCAGGAGATCACGCTGAAGCAGGAGCTCGACTTCATCGACCGCTACCTGGAGATCGAGCGCACGCGCTTCCGCGATCGGCTGCGAGCCGAGCTGCGCATCGAGGCCGAGACCTGGGACGCCCTGGTGCCGAGCTTCGTGCTGCAGCCGCTCGTGGAGAACGCAATCCGACACGGCGTGTCGCGGCGCGCGCAGCCGGGACACGTGGTGGTGGCGGCCACCCGCGAGGGCGGCCGCCTGGTGCTATCCGTGACCGACGACGGCCCCGGCCTGGGCGAGGGCCCGCTGGCCGGCCGCAGCGGCGTGGGCCTCACCAACACTCGCGCCCGTCTGCAGCAGCTCTACGGCCGGGACGGCGTGCTGGAACTGCGCAGCGGCCGCCACGGCGGCGCGGAGGCGCGGGTCGAGATGCCGTTCCGCACGCCGGCTGCGGAACCGGCGCCGGGAGAGGCTGGCCCGTTGCCAGAGCCCGCCGGACTCGCCGTTCCGACGCCGGCGAGCAACACCCACTAGCGGCGCCCCGCGCCGCAGCCTGGCAGCAGTCCGCGCGAGCCGAGCGCATCGGCTGTGGCGGCCGCGGCGACTTTCTGGCCGTGGGCGTTCCAGTGGCTGTCCGTCCGGTAGAAGACCGGCGTCAGCGTCCCGTTCGCCGCCCGCAGCGACGGGCGCAGGTCGAGGAACGGGACTCCGATCCGCTGGAGGGTCAGACGGACTTCGTCGCCGGGCGCCTCCGCGAGGAACTCGCTCGCCACGACGCCGTGCCTTAGCCAGGTACGGTCCCAGTCCCGCCGGTCGATCTCCATGCGACTCGGGATGTACGCGACGAGCAGCCGTGCGCCGTCTCTAGCGACCTCGCGAGACAGCGCCTGCAGCGTGTAGGTGAGCGCGGACCAGTAGGGCCAGGTATGGCGCATCTTGGGCACGTGATACAGCCAGAGCTCGTCGTTCATCGGGAGCAGGCGCAGCGGCTCCAGGAGTCCCAGGCCCGCGAGCCGGGCGTAGCTTCGCGGCGCTCCCGTCTCCAGACGCTCCTTGGCGAACTCCAACAAGTGGGATCCGCGCAGCGGCGGCGGCGGCGCGAGCGGCCGTTCGGGGCCGGGGTCCTGGGCGGGCACCGGCAGGTTGGCGACCGTCGGCGGTTCGGTCTCGAAGTCGAGGCGCGGCTTGTTGAGGCCCGAGTAGCGCTCGACTGGGAGGTAGGGCAGGTCGTTGTGGTAGAGGAAGACGATCACGACGTCCGACGCGTAGCGGCGCCCATCGTGGCGGTAGAACAGGTACTGCTGATCCGTGCTGTAGCCCACCGTGCCGCCGTTGATGACCTCGACCCGGCAGCCGCGAGCGGTGAGCTTCGACTCGAGCTGGGTCGTCAGCATGCTCTCGTCGTTCACCATGAACGCTTCGGTGAACGAGTCGCCGAGCGCGAGCACGCGTGCCACGCCGGAGGGCTTCTGGAAGCCGCGCTCGGGGCCCCGCAGGCCCTTCGGGTTGATGCGGAACTCGGAGTGGAAGTCCCGCCGGTCGTAGACGACCTGGGCGCCGGGCGTCTTGCGCCAGCCCAGCACAGGGTCCGACAGCGTGTAGCGCTGCCTTTCTTGCTGCTCCTTGCCGCCCTTGGCGTGGCGCGCCAGCACCCTGAGCAGCAGCTCGCCAGCGATCAGACACGCCGCGATCGAGGCGGCAGACAGGCAGAGGTTCTGGGCCAGCGCGCGGAGCTTCAGGCCCGCCATCCTACCGCCATGGGCGGTCGCGACCGGAAGAACCGAGGCGCGGGCCACGGCGTCTAAGCGGTCGAGAGGCTGTCCGGCATGTCCAGCGACTTGGACTTGCAGTTCGTGGAACTTCGCGCGGCGCCCGGTCGTACTAGCGGGCGGGTTCGTCCATCCAGGTGAAGATCCGCGTCTTGATCGTCGACGACGAGCCGATCGCCCGGGAGCGCCTCCGCTCCTTGGTCGCGTCCGAGTCGGATTTGGAGACCGTCTGCGAGTGCCGCGACGGCAACGAGGCCGTGGCCGCGATCCGGCGCGAACGCCCCGACCTGGTCTTCCTCGACGTACAGATCCCCGAACTGGACGGCTTCGGCGTCGTGAAGGCCCTCGAGGGCGAGAAGCTCCCGGTCTTCGTCTTCGTGACGGCCTATGACCAGTACGCCCTGCAGGCCTTCGAAGTCCACGCGGTGGACTACCTGCTGAAGCCGTTCGACGAGGAGCGTTTCCAGCGGGCGCTGGGCCGCGCGCGCCGCGCCATCGAGGCCGAGCAGGGCGGCGGGGTCAACGAGCGCCTGCTGGCCCTGCTGAAGGACCTGCAGCCCGAGCCTCGCTACCTCGAGCGCGTGGTGGTGAAGAACTCGGGACGCCTGTTCTTCCTGCGCAGCGACGAGATCGATTGGATCGAGTCCTCGGGCAACTACGTCAGCCTCCATGCAGGCAAGGAGTCCCACCTGCTCCGCGAGACCATGAGCGCCCTCGAGGAGCGCCTCGACCCGGCGCACTTCATACGCATCCACCGCACGGCGATCGTCCGCATCGACCAGATCAAGGAGCTGCACCCGCTGTTCCACGGCGAGTACGAGGTGGTGCTGCGGGACACGACGCGGCTGACGCTGTCGCGGAGCTACCGGGATCGGCTGCAGACGCTGCTCGGGAAGGAACTGTAGGCGGCCTGAGGCGGGCGGGCAGGCGCAGGTCGAGGACGCAGATCTCCGGCGGGCACAGGAAGCGCACCTGCGGGGCGAAACCGCGTTCCATGCCCACGCCGCGGGAGACGTGGAGCGGGATGCCCTGGTAGTCGTTGAGCCCGCCCGCGTAGCGCCGAGGCAGCCGGCTGGCCGTGAAGAGGGGGCCGAGGAACGGCACCACTACCTGGCCTCCGTGGGTGTGACCCGCCAGCACGAGATCCACGTCGGCGTGGCCCGCCAATGCGTCCACGAAGTCGGGCGCATGGGAGATCACGATCCGGTGGTCGCTCGCGGGCGCCGCGCCCAGGAGCGCGCGAAGCCCGGGGCCGCTGCGGTCGCGGCCGCGGCTGCGCGACAGGCCGGTCAGGGAGAGCGCGCGCCCGTCCGGCAGCCCCACGCGGACGCTGTCGTCGACCAGGCAGCGGACGTGCGTCCCCGCGAAGACCTCGCGGCACGGCGGGCCCGCATCGCCCTCGGTCGCGAACACGCCGAGCGGGGCTCCGAATCCCACCCGGCTCATCAGAGCGCGCAGGTCGCGCATCGCACGGTCCTCGGTGCGCCGTCCCAGGGCGTTCTGCACGTAGTCGCCGGTGAGCACGATGAGGTCCGGCCGGTGCGCCAGGCCCTCGCGCAACGCGCGCTCCTCGTGGGCGCCGATTGCCGGCGTCTGGATGTCGGTGAGGTGGAGGATGCGCAGGCTGGACCAGTCCGAGAAGCCCGGGCGCTCCACGGTGTGATGGCGCACGGCCAGCTGGCGCGGCTCCCTGTGGTAGCCCTGCCAATAGGCGAGCCCCAGCATTGCACAGCCGGACAGGAGCAACGCGGCGCGCAGCGGCCGCTCGCGATGGCGCCACGCCACGACCGCCATCAAGAGCGTAAGGTCCCAGAACAAGGCCTGGCCCAGAAGCAGCGCGGTCGCCGAGATCTTGCTGACGCGTTCGAGGTCCGGCAGCACGACCAGCACCGGCGCCAGCAGCGACGCCACGCCGGACGCCGCCAGGAAGCGCAGGCCGTCCCCCACCAGCATCCGCAGCCACACGGGGGTGTGGCTGCGGCGACGCGCGGGATCGCCCCAGCGCGCGACAAGCCACAGCCCGAAAGCCAGCACCGAGGCGTGGAAAAGCACTGCCGCGACCCAGAAGCGCCCGGTTGTCATGGGCGGACGGAATGCAGCAGGCGTGCCCGGCAAGGCGCGCCCTTGACACGATCGGGCGCCAAGCCGCTAGAATCAACACAGCGTGATCACCGGCTTCAACACCGACGTCAAGTACCGCAGCACGGTCTACCACGTCCAGACCGAGGACAAGGGGCAGGCCAACCCCCTGATCGAGACCCTCGTCTACAAGAAGGGCGAGATCCTGGCGTCGCGGCGGCTGCCCTATGCCGACCTGATCAAGGACCGGAGCGACGAGGCGGCGATCACGAAGCTGATGGAGGATCAGCACCGTGGCATGATCCTCGAGATCAAGCGCGGGCGCTTCGACGCCGAAGGCGACCGCACGATGATCGAGGACCTGTCCCTCGACGAGATCGTGCTCGCCTACCTCGCCGCGCGCGCGGCCGGCACGCTGCCCCAGACCCACTGAGCTTGGCCGACATCGAGATCGTGGTGAACGGCGAGGCCCGCCGCGTGGCCGCGGGCTCCAGCATCCAGGACCTGCTGAGGGAGCTCGGCATCGCCGATCGCTCGCGCGTCGCCGTGGAGCGCAACCGCGACGTGGTGCCCCGGGCGCGCCAAGAGCAGACCCTGCTCGTCCCCGGCGACCGGGTCGAGATCGTGACCTTCGTGGGTGGGGGTTAAGATCCGTCCATGACGGATGCCTTGGTCCTCGCGTCCCGCAGCTTCCGTTCAAGGCTCATCGTGGGCACGGGCAAGTACCCGAGCTTCGAGGTGATGGAGCGGGCGCACGAAGCCTCGGGGGCCGACATGGTCACCGTGGCCGTGCGCCGCGTGGACCTCCACGCGCGTGGGCCCCAGAACCTGCTCGACCACATCGACACCGAGCGCCTGTTCATCCTGCCCAACACGGCCGCCTGCTATACGGCCGACGACGCCATCCGCACCGCGCGCCTGGGCCGCGAAGCCGGCCTCAGCCACTGGGTGAAGCTCGAGGTCATCGGCGACGAGAAGACGTTGTTCCCCGACGTGCTGGGCCTGATCGAGGCGACGCGGGTTCTGGTCAAGGAAGGCTTCGTGGTGCTGCCCTACACCAGCGACGACGTGGTGGTGGCGAAGCGGCTCGAGGACGCCGGCGCCGCGGCCGTGATGCCGCTGGCGGCGCCCATCGGGAGCGGCCTGGGCATCCAGAACCGGGTCAACCTGCAGCTCATCAGGCAGGCGATCTCTGTGCCGATGATCGTGGACGCCGGCGTCGGCACGGCCTCCGACGCCGCCATCGCAATGGAGCTGGGCGCCGACGGCGTCCTGATGAACACCGCCATCGCCCTGGCCGACGATCCAGTGCTCATGGCCTCGGCGATGAAGAAGGCCGTCGAGGCCGGCCGCGAGGCCTATCGCGCCGGGCGCATCCCCAGGAAGATGTTTGCCTCGGCATCGTCTCCTCTCGAAGGCGTGATCGGCCGGTAGCTGCTTGAGCCAGGACTCCCCCGATCTGCGCGCCCTGCGCGAAAAGCTCGAGGCCGAGGAGAAGGCCTACGCCGAGGTGCTGGCCAGGGTCGACGCCCTCGCGGGCTTTGCGCTGCCCGCCGAGTCGCTCCCCGAGCTACCGGACCAGACCCGGCGGTTGAACGAGCTGTGGCGGTCCGCATCGCCGCCCGGAGGCCTGCTCGCCCCGCGCGTCTGGGAGGCCGTGGCGCCCGCTCTGCAACGCCAGGAACAGTGGAACGCGACCGTGGTGCAGATCCTCAACGGGCAGATCGAGGAGAACGCGCGCCTGCACGCGCGGCTGCGCGAGCTGGCCTCCGCCTTGGTGGGCTACCTGCAGCGGGTCGAGCCCCTGATGGACGCCCACGACCGCGTCTCCTCGGCCCTGGCGACGACGCGCAGCGAGCTGATCCTCGAGGCTTTCGACCGACGCCAGGAATCCCTCGGCCGCCGCTTCCAGGGGCTTTTGGCCCTGCGCGATCGCGTGGAGGCGGTCTCCGCCGAGGTGCGAGCCGTGCGCGCGGCCCTCGACAAGGCGGCGCCGCCGGCAGAGCGGGCGGTCGAGGCGTCGCAGGCCGCCGCCGACTCCGCCTACGTTGCGTTCGAGAACCGCTTCCGCGGCTCGGCAGACGACGTCCGCGAGCGCCTGTCCGACTACGTCGACTGGTTCCGCGAAAAGGCGCCCGTGGTGGATCTCGGCTGCGGGCGCGGCGAGTTCCTGTCGCTGCTCGAGGAAGCGGGCGTCGCGGCGCGAGGGGTCGAGGCCAACGCGCAGATGGTCGAGGAGTCGCGCTCCCGCGGTCTCGACGTGACGCGGGGCGATCTCCTGGCTTTCCTGCGTGCCGAGAAGGATGCGAGCCTGGGAGGCGTGTTCGCGGCACAGGTGGCGGAGCACCTGCCGCCGGCCGTCCTGCACGCGCTTCTCTCCGAGTCCTTCCGCGTGCTGCGCCCCGGCGGCCTCCTGGCCCTCGAGACCCCGAACCCGCGGTCCGTCTACGGCTTCCTCGAGGTCTACAACCGCGACCTCACCCACGAGCGGCCGCTCCACCCCGACACGCTGCTGTTCGCAGCGGCGGCGGCGGGTTTCGGCGACGTGCGCGTGGAGTACCGGACGCCGGTGGAGGCCGGCAGCCAGCTCCAGCCGATCCCGGTGGAGGGCCTGCCCGAGCGGGCCGCGGGCCTGATCAACGAGAACCTCGCGCGCCTCAACGCCCTGCTGTTCGGACACCAGGAGTACGTGCTGCTCGCGCGCCGCTGATGCGGATCGCGTTCGTCTCACCCCTGCCGCCGGCGCCGACCGGCATCGCCGACTACGCCGCCGACGTGCTGGCGCTCCTGACCGGGCGCCACGAGATCGACGTGTTTCACGCCCAGGATGCGCTCGAGAGGGATCGGCTGCCGGCGGGCTGCGGCGTGTTCGAGGCCGGGACGCTGCCGTCGCGCCACGCGGAGCGGCCGTACGACGCGATCGCGTACCAGATGGGCAACGGCATGGCCCATGCCTTCCAATACCCCCTGATCGAAGCACTGCCGGGCCTGCTGGTGCTCCACGACCTCGCGCTGCACCATTCGCGGGCCCGCAGCTTCCTCGATTCGGCCGAGGCACGTGCCTACGCGGCCGACCCGTCGAGCGCCTCCCTGCGGGCCGCCGCACGCGTGCCCCTGGGTCGCTACGAGGCGGAGCTGCGCCACGCGTATCCCGCCCAGGCCGAGCGCCTGCTCGAGGCCCAGCTCGCCACGGTCGGGCCGCTGCTACCCTACGCCTACCCGCTGTTTCGGCGGCCGGTCGAGGCCTCGCGCGGCATCGCGGTCCACAACGAGTTCATGGCCGCCGCCGTGCGCGAGGAAGTGCCGGAGCGCAGCGTCGTGCGCATCCCGATGCCGATGTCTCGCGTTCCCGTATCGGCCGATTCCGTCCAGGCCCTTCGCGACCGCTACGGGGTCCAGCCGGGCGACTTCGTGGTCGGTTCCTTCGGGCTGATGACGCCCGAGAAGCAGATCGGGACCCTGGCTCTGGCCGTGGGCCGCGCGGCGACGCACCTGCAGCGGCTACGGCTGCTGCTGGTGGGGCCGGTGCCGGATCGACCGGCCCTCGACCGCGTGCTCGAGCGGGCGGGTGTCGCGGCGCGCAGCCTCGTGACGGGCCGCGTGCCGCTGGCCGAGCTGCCCGTCCACCTGGAGCTGTGCGATCTTGCGGTCCACCTGCGCTATCCGACGGCGCGCGAGACCTCCGCGGCCTTGCTGCGCCTGCTCGCCCAGGGCCGCGCGACCGTGATGTCCGACCTCGAGCACACAGCCGACGTTCCGGAAGATGCGGTCGTGCGCGCCGACGTCAGGGACGAGGAGGGTGCCGTGATGCGGGCCATCCTCCGCCTCGCTCCGAGGCCCGCGGAGCGCGGCCGGCTCGGCGAGGGGGCTGCGGCCTTCGTTGCCCGGGAGCACGCCGCGGACCGCGTGCGCGCGGCCTACGAGGACGCCCTGGAGCGGACCCGGGGCGAGGCCGACCGGCCGCGGCTTTGAGTAGGGCACTTTCGGGATCCGCGGACGGACGCCCGGTGTCCAAGCCTCCAAAGCAGGAGGCCGCCCGATGCCACGATCCCTGTTCGAGGAGCTGATGCCCGCGCGCGGAGGGCCGACCCGCTGGCGCGCGCTGCCCCTGTCGATGGCCCTGCACGGGATCGCCGGCGCCGCCGTGGTCACGTTCGTGGTGCGGCCCATCGTGAGCGCCGACGAGGAGGGGCCACGCGGACCGGTGCGCTACGCCGTGGACGCGCCCGCACCGGTTCCGGTCGCTGCGAGGCCGGCGCTGCCGCGCGCCCACAGGAACGCGGTGCCGAACGCCGCGACGGTGGCACCGCCGCCCGCCGCTCTGCCGATCGATCCCGCGCCTCTCTTGCCGGGGATCCTCGACGAAACCCCGTCCGTCTGCCTCACGAACTGCGGCGACGGAGCGCCGGGAAGTCCGGGATCCGGAACGGACGGCGGGGCCGGCTCCGGAACCGCGGGCGACGGGCCAATGGGGAACGGCGCCCCGCTCCCCATCGGCGGCGACCTGCGCCCGCCACGCAAGACCCACCACGTGCTGCCCGACTACCCGGAGCTCGCGAAGCGCGTGAGACTGGGCGGTCTCGTGATCGTGCAATGCGTCATCGACGTCGAAGGCCGCGTGTCCGACGCCCGCGTGCTGCGCGGCCACCCGTTGCTGGATGCCGCGGCACTCGACGCCGTGCGCCAGTGGCGCTACGAGCCGACGCGCCTCAACGGGCAGGCCGTGCCGGTGGTGATGACCGTGACGGTCACGTTCATCTCCCCGCGCTGACCGGAGGAGCGGTACCCTCGAAGTACGCCTGGTAGCGCGGCCAGCTGTGCTCCGCGATCCGGCGCCCCAGCGCCAGGCCCTCCACGTTGTCGGCCTGGATGTGGTAGCCGCCCATGACGCGGGAGATGCCGGCCATCGCTGCCGTGGCCGAGAAGGTCGGACACGCCAGCCTGACTTCCGCGGTGGGCGGTGCGTCCCGCAGCACCCGCCCGTCGACGCTGAGGATGCGCGCGGGCAGAAGCCCCGCCTCGCCCGTCAACGCGCCTGCCTCGTGGCGGCAAACCACCTGGAGCCGGTCGCTGCCCGTGGCCAGCTCCAGCAGGCGTGCGGCCGCGCCGCTGACCGTGCTGTGCCCCGAGGGATAGCCGGGAAACGGCGGCGTCACGAATGTCGCGGGCGAATAGGGGTGCCAGCGCTCGGCAGGGAGCTGCGTCGAGACACCCAGGCCGGGTCCCGCCCAACCCTTGATGGTGCGGCCCTTGTAGAGGTGTCGCACCAGGGTCCAGGGCCGCGAGGAGTCGTAGAAGCGCTTGGCGTCCCAGCAGGCGACGAACGCGTCGAAGGCGATCCCTCCGACGGCGAAGAACAGCTTCACGTCCCGGTCGATGTCGTAGCCGTCGCGGCGCGAGACGTCCTGCGCGAAGCGCAGCCAGTGCCCCGACTGCCCCGTCGAGCGCGGCCCGTCGCGCATGAACTCGACGATCGCGCGCTGTTCCATCGACAGCGAGGCGTTGAAAGCAATCACCTCGTCCATCTCGGACTGAAGCTGGGCCGAGCCGACCCTGGGCGGCGGCCCCGGGCGCAGCGCGTCCGCGCGCTCGAGCACGAGGGTGCGGACGCGGTACCAGTGCGGGGTCAGGAACCCCGGGGTCAGCGTGCCGCCCTTGCCGTCCGAGAACGGGATCGGCTGCCAGCGGTCGGGATCCCGGATCGCTTCGGGGGAGTTGACCGGCGCGTAGTGGGTGTAGTCCGAGTAGGGCTGGCCGTTCGAGCCGACCTCGTCGCCGAACTGGTTGGCGCCGTCGCGAGCCCGGTACCCGATGATCGCGCTCGCCACTTGGTTGCCGATCCCCTGCGGCGTCGCCGGGTCGAGGGACTGGTCGGCCGGGTCGTGGCCCAGCGCCCGCATCTGGCCCTCGATCCAGTCGCGATCCTCCGGATGGACGAACAGCAGCGCGCGCGTGACGGCGTAGGCGATGGCGATCGCCTTGTTGACGTCGGTCCTTTCGGACGCGGGCCGCCGCAGGCTGCCGCCCAGCCGGGTGCCGACGGCCCGGGCGTCGTAGGCCGCCCACGCGTCGTACATGGCCGTCACGACCACGACCATGTTCTGCGAGATGATCGTCGGCCGCGCGCCGTTGCGTTCCACTTCGCGGGCGCTGGCCTCCTGCATCACCTCCAGCCAGCGATACGCGGCGGAGGGTTTGGGGTGCGGCGCCTGGTGGATCAACCAGCCCGAGGGGTCGGCTGCCCCCTGTGCGAGGCTCGACGGGCAGCACAGGGCGATACACAGCAGGGCCAGAGATCGATGCATGGAACGCGCTATTTTAGAGCGACGCTGGGTCAGGCTGGCGTGGCCCTGTTCGCGACCAGCAGCTCGCGCAGGCGCTTCTGCGCGGCCTCGGGAATGGCGGTGAACTCGAGGCCGACGCCGTAGAGGCGCCGGCGGCCGTGGGACAAGGTGGAGCAGCACGCCACGCGGGCTTCGACGTCGGCCTTCTGGCCGGCCACGAGCATCCGCAACTGCAGCGTCGAGTTCTCCTCCATCGGGACCATCGACTCGATCAGCATACCGTGGACACTGACGTTGACGAGGCGGGCGCCCACCACCGCGATCTCGCCACCGCGTGGCGGCAGCGGGAAGCGCTCCGAGCGGCGCCTTTCGAACCCGGACGGAGCTGCCGCGCCCTGGCTCACGAGGCCTCCTGCACCACGCGAAAGCCGTAGTCGGCGTAGCGCAGCTCGGGCAGCAGGCTGCTGCGGGCCGACGGCGGCGACCAGCGGACCCGGTGCCGCCACGAGCCGCCGCGGCTAGCGCGCCGCGGCGGATCGCCGGGGTAGGCATCGAGGCACCACTCGTGGACGATCGTGCCCATGTCGAAGAGCCCGAATCCGTTGGGCGTTCCGCGGCCGACGCTCCACGGCCCCGCGAGCGGCCCGTCCGGGACCTCGCCCTTCGGCAGCTCGGCTCCCCAGGCCGTGGCCGCCTGCTCGAGCCCGCCTCGGGACGCGCGCTCCCATTCGATTTCGGTGGGCAGCCTGAAGACGCCTCCGCACTGGGCACCGAGCCATTCGGCGAACGCCACCGCCTCGTACCAGGTAACGCCGACCACCGGCTGGCTCGGGTCGTCGTAGCCTGGGGCCGTCCAGAAGGGCGGTTCGGGTGCCATGCCCGTGGAGACGCAGGCGGCGTACTCGGCGTTCGTGACCGGCGTGCGCCCGAGTCCGAAAGGGCCCACCTCGGCGAGGCGCACCGGTCTCTCGTCGGGCCGGCCGGTCTCGGATCCCATGAGGAACCGCCCGCCGGGCACCGGGGCGATGGAGGGGGCCGCCACGGCCAGAGCGCAGTTCATGTCGAACGTTCGAGTTGAAACGAGTATAGCGCCGAATAAGCTATCCCCATGAACAAGCTCGCCGTCGCCCTTTCGTTGCTCGCCGCGCCGATCCTGGCGCAGACCCTGGCCCGCGTTCCGCCGGCGGAGAAGACGGCCGCCGCCACGATCCGGGCGGACAGGATCCGCGCGGACGTCCGCTACCTGTCGAGCGACCTGCTCGAGGGCCGCGGCCCGGCGACGCGCGGCGACCAGCTCACCCAGGCCTTCATCGCCGCGCGCATGGAGGCGATGGGTCTGCAGCCCGGCGGCGATGCGGGCGGCTACCTCCAGTCCTTCGAGATCGTGGGGGTCAAGACGCGCGTGCCCCCGCGCACGCGGGTTGGGCGCGGCGGCGAGAGCCTCGAGCTGCGCGAGGGCGAGGACTTCGTGGCCTTTTCGGCCCCCACTCCCGAAACGCGCGTGGGCGCCGAGTTCGTCTTCGTCGGCTACGGCATCCAGGCCCCCGAGTACCAGTGGGACGACTACAAGGGCGTGGACGTCAAGGGCAAGGTGCTCTTGCTGATGAACAACGACCCCGAGGACGACCCGCGCCTGTTCGGGGGCAAGGCACGCCTCTACTACGGGCGCTGGGACTACAAGTACCTGACCGCCGCGAAGCTGGGCGCGGCCGCCGCGTTCATCATCCATACCGAGCCGTCGGCCGGCTACAAGTGGCAGGTCGTGCAGACCGGCTGGAGCTCGGGCCGCGAGCGCTTCCAGTTGCCGCACTCGGGTCCCACGGCCGCGATCCGCGGCTGGCTCAGCGAGGACGCCTCGCGGCGCGTGGCGAAGCTGGGCGGCCAGGGTCTCGATGCGCTGCGCGCGGCCGCGCAGGGTCGCGACTTCCGGCCCGTGGCGCTGGGTGTCAGCCTCGACCTCGCGGTGACGGCGGAAGTCCAGACGAAAATCACCGCCAACGTCATCGGCCGCCTGCCCGGCAGCGACAAGGTCTTGGCGAACGAAGCCGTGATCTACACGGCCCATCACGATCACCTCGGGCTGCGCGCCGACGCGAAGCCCGGAGAGGACGCGATCTTCAACGGCGCCCTCGACAACGCCTCGGGCGTCGCGGGCATGCTGGCCGTCGCCGAGGCCATGCGGGCGCTGCCCGTGGCGCCGAAGCGCAGCGTGTACTTCGCCGCCGTCGGCGTCGAGGAGCAGGGCCTGCTCGGTTCCGAGTACCTGGCCGCGCATCCGCCGCTGCACCCCGGCCGCATCGCCGCCAACCTCAACATCGACGGGCTCAACATCTACGGCCGCACGCGCGATCTGATCCTGGTCGGCTACGGCAAGTCCAACCTCGACGACCGCGTCAAGGCCCTGGCCGCAATGCAGGGACGTGTCGTCAAGCCGGACCAATTCCCCGACAAGGGCTTCTTCTACCGCTCCGACCAGCTCAACTTCGCGCGCATCGGCGTGCCGGCGGCCTACTCCGACGCCGGACTCGACGTAATCGACAAGCCCGCGGGCTGGGGCGAGCAGCAGCAGTCCGAGTACGAGGCCAAGCACTACCACCAGGTCTCGGACGAGCTGCGCGACTGGAACCTCGAGGGCGGGGTCGAGGACATGCGGCTCTTCTTCCACCTGGGCGTGCAGGTGGCGAACGCCACGCGCATGCCGGCCTGGAAGCCCGGCGACGAGTTCGAGGCCGCGCGCAAGCAGGCCCTGGCCGAGGTGGCCGCCCCGGACGCGGCGGCGGCGGCGCACCCGTGACGTAGGACGGCCGCGCGCCGGCGGTGTCAGAATGACGGCCGTGGCGGACTCCAGGATCGCGGCCGCGAGCGGCGAGGCGGAGGCCGCTCCTGCGGCGCGGGCCCGGCCGCGCCGGAAGCGGCGGCGGCTTCCAGCCTCCGAGTGGGCAACCTGGGATGAGCCGCAGTTGCTGTCGCTGCGCATCAAGGACCTCGAGCTGTCGCTGCAAGGCAGCGAGCTGGAGCCGCGCATCGCCCAGCTGTACGCCGAGCTCGCGGCCCGAGGGCTCGAGTTTCGCCCGCACTGCTGGCTGTCGGACGAGTGGTTCACGCCCGACGGTGTTTCGGGCGTCGCGATCCCCTTCTACCTCGCCCACCCGCGCCTGTCGCGTCTCGAACTGCGCCAGATGCTGGAGGTCGAGGGAGGCACCCACGAGTGGTGCCTCAAGATCCTGCGCCACGAGGCCGGCCACGCCATCGAGAACGCCTTCGGGCTGCGGCGCCGTGCCCGCCGTCGCCAGCTCTTCGGCAGCACTCGAGTTCCCTATCCCGACTTCTACGCGCCCCGTCCCTACAGCAAGAGCTTCGTGATCCACCTGGATTCCTGGTATGCGCAAAGCCACCCCGACGAGGACTTCGCCGAGACCTTCGCCGTCTGGCTGACGCCCGAATCCCAGTGGCGTGAGCGCTACCAGGGCTGGCCCGCCTTGAAGAAGCTCGAGTACATGGACGAGCTGATGGCGAGCCTCGCCGGCCAGGCGCCGAAGGCCGCGCCGGGCGAGCCCGTGGACCCCATCGCGTCGCTGCGCAAGACCCTGCGCCAGCACTACGAGGCCAAGCGCGCCCATTACGGCGTCGACCACCCGGACTTCTACGACCGCGACCTGCGCCGGCTGTTCTCCGACGACCCCGCCCACGCCCGCGAGGCCACCGCCGCCAGTTTCCTCTCGCGCCACCGCCGCGAGATCCGGCAGATGGTGGGCCGCTGGACGAACGAGTACCAGTACACGATCGACCGGGTGCTCGACAGCATGATCGTGCGCTGCCGGGAGCTGAACCTGCGCCTCGCCACGCAGCCCGAGCAGGCGCGGCTGGAGTTCGCAGTGCTGCTGACCGTCCAGACCATGAACTACCTCCACAGCGGCCGGCACCGGGTGGCGCTGTGAAGAGCCTGCGGGTGCTGGCACTCGTCCACGAGAACCTCGTGCCGCCGGCCGGGGCCAAGGCCGAGGAGGCTGCCAACGCACCGTGGCGCACCGAGTTCGACGTGGTCAAGTGCCTGTCCCGGCTCGGCCACGACGTGCAGACGCTGGGCATCGGCGGCGAGCTGAACCCGATCCGCAAGGCCATCGACGAGTTCAAACCGGACATCAGCTTCAACCTGCTGGAGGCCTTCGACGACGTCTCCACCTGGGACCAGAACGTGGTGGGCTACCTCGAGCTGCTGAAGACCAGGTACACCGGCTGCAACTCCCGCGGCATGCTGCTGGGCCGCGACAAGGCCCTGGCCAAGAAGCTGCTCTCGTACCACCGCATCCGCGTCGCCGAGTTCGCGATCGCCGCCCGCGGCGCGACGTTCCGCCGCCCCAAGCGCCTGGCTTTTCCGCTGTTCGTGAAGTCGCTCACCATGGACTCCTCGATCGGCATCTCCCAGGCCTCGGTGGTCGAGAACGAGGACAAGCTCCAGGAGCGCGTGCGCTTCGTTCACGAGAGCATCGGCACCGACGCCCTGGTCGAGCGCTACATCGAGGGACGCGAGCTGTACGTGGGGATCCTGGGCAACCAGCGGCTGCGGGCGCTGCCGATCTGGGAGCTGAGCTTCGAGAAGATGCCGGAGGACGCCCGCAAGATCGCCACCGAGCGCCTGAAGTGGAGCCTGACCTACCAGAGGAAGCACGGCATCGTGAGCGGCGCCGCGCGCGATCTGCCCGAAGGCCTGGCGCGCCGGATCCTCGACGTCTGCAAGCGCGTCTACCGCATCCTCTACCTGAGCGGCTATGCGCGCATCGACCTGCGCCTCTCGGAGACGGGCGAGATATTCGTGATCGAAGCCAACCCGAATCCGCAGATCGCCCGCGGCGAGGACTTCGCCGACGCGGCGCTGGCCGCCGGGCTCGACTACGGCCCGCTCTTGCAGCAGATCGTGCACCTTGGGCTGGCCTGGGAGCCGCGCCGGGCGGGCTAGAGTCGCGGCGGGCGCCTACGGACGCAGAGGCGGCGGCGGCGCACCCGTGATCAAGCGGGCCCCGCGCCGGAAGGTCAGGTACGAGTAGGCCCACTGGAACATCACGAGCACGCGGTTGCGAAAGCCGATCAGGAAGAAGATGTGGATCGCGAGCCAGGCGATCCACGCGGGGACCCCGGAGAGCTGGAGGCCCCCCCTGAACTCCCCCACCGCCGCACCGCGCCCGATGGTGGCGAAGCTGCCCTTGTCCAGGTAGCGAAAAGACAGCGGAGCCAGGCCGCGCACGCGGCGTCGGATGTTGCCGGCCGCGTGCCGGCCCTCCTGGATCGCCGCCGGCGACACGCCGGGCACGGGCCGGCCGTCCTGCTCGAGGGAAGCCACGTCCCCGACCACGTAGACGTCGTCGCATCCCGGGATCGTCAAGTCGGGGCGCACGATCACGCGTCCGGCCCGATCCAGGGGCACACCCAGGGACCTGGCGAGCGGCGACGCCGCGACACCCGCTGCCCAGACGACGGTCCGCCCCGGTAGCCGCTCGGTGCCGATCCGGATCCCGCGGGCGTCGATCTCGGTCACGCGGGCTCCGGTGCGCACCTCGACGCCGAGCCGTTGCAGTTGGCGCAGTGCCCGGGCCGAGAGCTCCTCGCGATAGGGAGGCAGCACCCGGTCCTGGCCCTCGACCAGCACGATCCGCGCCTGGCTCGGGTCGATGCGGTCGAACTCCGACGCCAGGGCGTGGCGCGAGATCTCGGCCAGGGCACCCGCCATCTCGACACCGGTCGGGCCGGCCCCGATGATGACGAAGCTCATCCACTCCCGGCGCCTCTCGGCATCCTCCTCGCGTTCGGCGGCCTCGTAAGCGAGGAACACCCGGCGCCGGATCTCCAGGGCGTCTTCGATGCTCTTGAGGCCGGGGGCCGCGCCGGCCCAGTGGTCCTGACCGAAGTAGGAGTGCGTCGCCCCGGTGGCGAGGATCAGGAAGTCGTAGGCGATTTCGCCGTCCGCGAGGACGACGCGGCGTGTCGCCGTTTCGATGGCCACGGCTTCCGCGAGCAGCACCTCCACGTTGTCCTGGCCGCGCAGGATGCTCCGGATGGGTGCCGCGATGTCGGCAGGGTTGAGGGCCGCGGTCGCGACCTGGTACAGCAGGGGCTGGAACAGGTGGTGGTTGCGCCGATCGACGAGCGTCACCGACACCGGCGCGCCGCGCAGCGCCTTCGCCGCGTACAAGCCACCGAAGCCGCCGCCCAGGATCACGACGCGGGGCCGCGGGTTCATGCGACCATTCTGCCCTGATGAAGGCGGTCTGGCTGCGGGAAGGGCGGCTCGCCCTGCGCGACGTGCCGGAACCCGTCGAGGCTGGCGGCGACGCCATCGTGCGCGTGAGCCTGGCGGGGATCTGCAACACCGACCTCGAGCTGGTGCGCGGCTACTACCCCATGGACGGCATCGCCGGCCACGAGTTCGTCGGCGTGGTGGAAAGGGCGCCGAGCGCTCCGGATTGGATCGGGCGGCGCGTGGTCGGGGAGATCAACGTCGTGTGTGGGTCTTGCGCCACCTGCCGGGCCGGGCGGCCCCGGCACTGCGAGCGCCGCAGCGTGCTCGGGATCCGCGATCGACACGGGGCGTTCGCCGAACGCCTGGCGCTGCCCATCGCCAACCTGCATCGCGTCCCCGACGAAGTGCCGGACGAGGCCGCGGTGTTCAGCGAGCCCCTCGCGGCCGCCCTCGAGGTGCAGGAGCAGGTGAAGATCGAGCGCGGACAGCGGGTGGTCGTGATCGGGGACGGCAAGCTGGGGCAGCTCGTGGCACGCGTGCTGGTGCTCACCGGCTGCGAGCTCATGGTGATCGGACGCCATCCCGGCAAGCTGGCCGCGCTGCCTGCCGGGATCCAGGCGCTCCACGTACGGGAGGACACCTTGCCCGCCGGTCGCAGAGCCGACGTGGTCGTGGAGTGCACCGGAAACGAGGGCGGTCTCGGCCTCGCGCTGCGCCTGGTGCGGCCGCGGGGCTGCGTCGTGCTCAAGAGCACGTATCGGGGCGAAGCGCGCGCCAACATGTCGGCCGTGGTGGTGGACGAGATCTCGTTGCTCGGCTCGCGATGCGGGCCGATGGCGCCCGCCCTGACCCTGCTCGAGAGCGGCGCCGTGGACGTCCGGAACCTCGTGCACGCTCGCTACCCGCTCGCCGACGCGCTGGCTGCCTTCGATCACTCGACGCAGCCGGGCGTCCTGAAGGTGTTACTGCAGGCGCAGGCGCGCTAGCCCACCACGAAGGTTGGCACGCTGCCGCCGCCCGCGCTCACGTTGATCACCGAGTCGCGCGAGGCGCGCGTCACGGCGCCGACCTCGGCGCCGGCGACGTAGAACGGGTTGACGTTGACCTTCAGGGACGAGAGCGTGACCTTGTCGTCCTCGACGACCGGGAAGCGCTCTTCGGGGATCGCCACACGCTCCTGGACGATCCAGGCCTGACCCAGGCCATCGCGGACCGCCCGCTCCCAGGCTTCGGGCGCCGTCTCGTCGCCCACGAACACAGCGCGGCCGCCGTAGCCGTGGGCGGGTTTCAGGACCAGGCGGGCGCGGTTCGCCAGCACCCAGGGCACCAGGTCCACCATCCGCCCGTCGCGCTCGACGCGGGCTTCCTCGATCCTCGACGTCCACGGCACGGTCATCCGGATCTGGGCCCGCTCCCCTTCCGACAGGAAGCGCGCGCATTCCGGGGCCTGCAACAGCGCCAGGAAGGCCTTGTCCTCCGAGAGGTGGCAGCGGAACGAGTTCACGAAGACCGCCGCCCCGCGCCGATAGGCCTCGAGGAAGGCCTTCACGTCGGCCGCGCGCTCCAGCAGTTCCGACAGCACCGCGCGCCGGTAGACGACGTCGATGGCGCGATCGCCCGCGAACAGGTACCCCTGGTGGAGCGCCACCTCGCGCGGGTCGGCCAGCACGCACACGACGCCCTCGGCCCCGAAGACGTCCTTCAGGATCTCCTGGTCCGCGCGGGTCTTGACCTCGGCGTAGTCCACGATCGCCACCACCGGGTTCGCGCGCGCCGGCGCTCGGCCGGCCTGTCGCCACGCGTGCATGACGCTCGCGACCAGGGCCGGGCCGGAGGCCTGGTACGCGACCCTGTGGCGCGCGGCGAAGGCCCGGAACGCAGGCAGCTCCTGGAACACGGCGGCCATGCGGTCGCCGTAGCCGAAGCCCGCGGGGGCGTCGCTGTTGATCTCGATGAACCTCGCGCCGGCCGGGGTCAGGAAGGCGTCCAGGCGCGAGAGCACCACGTCGGGGGGACCGGGGTCGATGGCGACCCAGGGCCGCGCGGCCTCGGGAACGCCCAGCCAGGCGCACAGCCGCGACGCGTCGCCGTCGAAGACCTGGCGCGCCACGCGCGCCGCGGTCTCCAGCAGCCGGCGTCCCTGGTCGCGCACCAGGTTCCAGGCGGCGCGCTCCACGAAGTGCGGGCGCAGGAAACTGCGCATCGGCTCTCCATCGAAAGTCACGCCGGCCCGTGCCAGGGCGTCCCGGAACCACGCCGCCTGCTCGCGCGTCGCGGCCTCGTCGCGCAGCAGGAGCTGGTTGTAGGACTCGCCCGGGGTCACGCTCGGAACACGACGCGGCCGGCCACGACCGTGGCCACCGCCCGGCCCGTGAGGGAAAGGCCCGCGAAGGGCGTGTTGCGGCCCTTGGTCTCGAAGCGGTCGGGATCCACGACGTAGCGCCGGTCGAGGTCCAGGAGCGTGACGTCGCCCGGGGCGCCGACCGCCAGGCTGCCGCCCGGCAGGTCCAGCAAGCGCGCGGGCCGCGTGGACAGCAGGGAGACCAGCCGCGGCAGGCTCACGAGACCGGGTCGCACCAGCCGATCCAGGCACAGCGGCACGGCGGTCTCGAGACCCACGATCCCGAAGGCCGCCTGGTCGTACTCGACGCGCTTGTCGTCCTGGGTGTGGGGCGCGTGGTCGGTGGCGATGCAGTCCAGCGTGCCGTCCAGCAGGGCCTCGATCAACGCCCGCCGATCGGCTTCCGCGCGCAACGGCGGGTTCATCTTGGTCGAGGTGTCGTAGGCGCGCTCGCGCACCAGCTCGTCGGTGAGGAACAGGTGATGGGGCGTCACCTCCGCGGTCACCCGGATGCCGCGGGCCTTGCCGCGCCGGACCGCATCGGCCGAAGCCGCCGCGCTGAGATGGGCGATGTGGATGCGGCCGCCGGTCAGCTCGGCCAGGAGCACGTCGCGCTCCACCATCACGGCCTCGCCCGCGGCCGGCGCGCCACGCAGCCCGAGCCAGGTCGCCACGGGCCCTTCGTTCATCGACGCGCCCTGTGACAGCGTCGGCTCTTCGCAGTGGTCGATGACGGCGAGGTCGAAGGCGAGGGCGTACTCCAGGGCGCGGCGCATCGTGCGCGCGCTCTCTACGGGCCGCCCGTCGTCGGAGACGGCCACGCAGCCGGCGTCCTTCAGGTCGCCGTACTCGGCCAGCTCCTCGCCCAGGGAGCCCTTGGTGATCGCGCCGATCGGGTACACCCGCACGACACCGACCGCGGCAGCCTTGTCGAGGATCGCACGCGTGATGCCGGCCTGGTCGTTCACGGGTTCGGTGTTCGGCATCGCGCACACCGCCGTGAAGCCCCCGGCGGCGGCGGCCCGGGTGCCGGTGGCGATCGTCTCCTTGTCCTCGCGGCCCGGCTCGCGCAGGTGCACGTGCAGGTCGATGAAGCCAGGGCACACGATGCGGCCCTTGGCGTCGAGGCGCTCCGCGTTCTTCGCCCGCAGCTTTTCGCCCAGGCGGGCGACGCGTCCGTCCTCGATCAGGACGTCGAGGCTGGCGTCGAGGCCTTGCGCCGGATCGACGACGCGGCCCCCGGCGATCAGCAGGTTGCCGCTCACGCCTGCACCTCGCTCTGGCCACCCAGCAGCAGGTACAGCACCGCCATGCGGATGGCGACACCGTTCGTCACCTGGTCGAGGATCACCGAGTAGGGCCCGTCGGCCACCTCGGTCGCGATCTCCACTCCGCGGTTCATCGGGCCGGGGTGCAGCACTACCACGTCCTTCTTCGCGCGCTGCACGCGGGCTTCCGTCAAGCCGAAGCGCACGTGGTACTCGCGTGACGACGGGAAGTAGCCGCCGCTCATGCGCTCGCGCTGCACGCGCAGCATCATGATCGCGTCGGCCCCCTCGCAGGCCTCGTCGATGCGGTGCGTGACGGGCGCCAGCGCCTCGATGCCCGGCGGCACCAGGGTCGGCGGACCGCAAAGGATCACGTCGGCGCCCAGCTTGGTCAGGAGCCACAGGTTCGAGCGCGCGACACGGCTGTGGAGCAGGTCGCCCACGATCGCGACACGCAGGCCCTGCAGCCGGCCCTTGCGCTGCCGCAGCGTCAGCGCGTCGAGCAGGGCCTGGGTGGGATGCTCGTGGGCCCCGTCGCCGGCATTGACGATCGAGGGCCGGCAGTGCTGGGCGAGGAAGTGCGGCGCGCCCGAGGAGGCGTGGCGGATGATGATCATGTCCGGCTTCATGGCCTCGAGGTTCCATGCGGTGTCGAGCAGCGTCTCGCCCTTGGTCGTGCTGGAAGTGGCCGTGGCGATGGACAGGCTGTCGGCGGACAGCACGCGCTCGGCGACCTCGAAGGAGGAGCGGGTGCGCGTCGAGGCCTCGTAGAAGAGGTTGACCACGGTCTTGCCGCGCAGGGTCGGGACCTTCTTGATCGGCCGGTCGAGGATCTCCTTCATCGACTCGGCGGTGTCGAGGATGCTCAGGATCTCGGCGGGCGCCAGGGGCTCGATGCCCAGGAGGTGGCGGTGCGGGAACAGGCTCACTTGCGGCCCCGTTTCGGCTTGGCGGCCGGCGCCTCTGGCTCGAGGAGCAGCACGCGGTCGCAGCCGTCCTGCTCCTGAAGCTGTACCTGCACGCTCTCGCCGCGGGCCGTGGTGATGGTCTTGCCGGCGTAGTCGGCGCGGATCGGCAACTCGCGGTGGCCGCGGTCCACCAGCACGGCCAGCTCGATGCGCGACGGCCTGCCGAAGTCGATCAGCTCGTCCAGTGCCGCGCGCACGGTGCGCCCGGTGAACAGCACGTCGTCTACCAGGATCACGGTCACGCCGTCGATCGAGAAGGGGATGTCGGTGCCCCGGACCACGGGATTGGGCGCCATCGTCGTCAGGTCGTCGCGATACAGGGTGATGTCGAGGGCGCCCAGTTTCGGAACTCGCTTTTCGCTGGCCGAGATGGCCTGGACCAGGCGGCGCGCGATCGGCACGCCACGGGTGCGCACGCCGACCAGCGCCGTGCGCTGCAGGTCGGGGTGGCGCTCCACGATCTCGTGGGCGATGCGCGACAGCGTCCGCGCCAGGCGGCCGGCGTCCATCAGCTCCTGCCGTATCCGAAAGCCCGCAGGCGCCCCCGTGCTCAAGCGAGTCGCCCGCCGTCGGGCACGGGTCGCTCGGGGATCACCAGGATCCGGCCGCCCTTGCCGTCGTCCACAGTGAGCACCCGCACCTCCGACAACAGGCCCGCGACCGTCTCCGCCGGCACGTTGACCACCGCCGCGACCTGCAGGCCGACGATGTCGTCGGTCTCGTACAGGTCCGTGAGCGGCGCCGAGGCGGTCTTCCGGCCCAGCTCGCCGAAGGAGATCGAGAGCGCGAAGCAGGGCGTGCGGGCGCCCCGCAGCACCTGGGCCGAAACGATCGTCCCGACCCGCACGTCCAGGGCGAGAAGATCGTCCACGCTGGCCAAGGCGCGCGGATCGTACTCAAAAGGCGCGGGGCGTGACAAGCGCGTCATCCCAGGATGGCCTCGACGGCGCGCCGGGTGTCGGACAGGTCGGACAGGGCCCGTTGCGGCCCCTGGGCCCGGAGCGCCTCCAGGGAGGTGCGGCCCGTGGCGACCGCGACGGCGCGCACGCCGAGGCTGCGCCCGCACAGCACGTCGTGGATCGAGTCGCCCACGATCACGACCTCGCCGCCCTCGTAGCGGCGACCGGTCGCCGCGCGGGCGCGCTCCAGCGCCAGAGCGGGCAGCCGGTAGCGATCCTCGTGGTCCGAGCCGAAGGCGCCGAACCCGAACAGATCGGCGATGCCGAGGGGCAGCAGCTTGGTCCGCGCGCAGGGCTCCAGGTTTCCCGTCAAGAGGCCCAGGGTCGCGCGGGGCTCTTCCTGCAGGGCCAGGAGCAGGTCGTGGACCCCCGGCTTCGGCGTGACGTGCTCGGGCCGCAGCGTGTTGGCCAGGTGCGTCGCATAGCGCTCCAGGACCGCAGGGCGTTTCTGCTCGATCTCGACGTCGTCACGGCCGGCCCCGCGCATCAGCTCCCGGACGATCTGTGGATCCGTCTTCCCCGAGTAGTCGTAGCCGTCCATGGGCCCGGTCTCGCCGAACACCTCGGCCAGCACGTCGCCCAGGCAGCGGGCCGAGATGCCGCCGGCGGAGAGCAGCGTGCCGTCGATGTCGAACAGGACGAGCCTCTTCACGGCGTCTCCTCGGGCAGGGGCGGCAGGTCTTCTTCGATCGCAGGCGACAGCGGCGCCGGCGTGATGCCGACGTAGCTGGGAATGAACGACACCGGGTGCTGGCGCAGGAACTCGTCCTCGAGGATCTCGGTCCACACCCGGCCCTCCATGTCACGCGCCAGGGGCAGGCCCATCACGTACAGCAGGGTGGGCGCCACGTCGAGGATCGACGCGCGCTGCAGCACGGCACCGCGGCGGATCCCGTCTCCCACGGCGAACACGACACCGTCGGGCGCGCCGTCGTGGCTGCCGCTGGGCAACGGCTCGCCGCCGGGGGAGTGCAGCAGCCGGCGCCACCACGGCACGGGCTCGATGCCGTATCCCGACACCACGAACAGCACCTCGCCCGGACGCAAGCCGCGCTCCAATTCGGCGACCCATTGCCCGAGGAAGGCGGCGTAGCGTTCCACCACCTGGCCGAAGCGCCGCTGCTCCTCGGGGCGCACGTCCCCGAAATGCTCCGGCTGCGCGTCGCGGGTGAAGGCATGGCCGACCACGTCCATGCCGTAGGCGTAGCTGGCGAAAAAGGGCGGATCGTAGGCGGCGCGCAGCACGGCACCGGCCCGTTGATAGGTGAGGTCGGGCGCCAGCGCCCGGTCCACCAGGTCGCGGCGCCAGTCGCGATCCTCGGGCGCGTCTCGCGACAGGTCCACGAAGCTCGCCACCAGCGCCTTGTCCACATCGCGGGGCAGGACCGCCCGATCGCTCACCTGCGGGGCGAGGTCGGGGGGGAACACCGCCTCGGCCGCGCGCGCCTCGCGGCTCAAGCGATGGAAATGGTTGGAGATCATGAAGCCTTCCACGCGTTCGGGCGGATGCGTCCCCCAGAAACGGACGATCCCCGCCCGGACGTCGAAGGCGTTGAGCGCTTCCCAGAGCGCGGGGCTCTTGCGCGAGCGCGCGGTCACGGGCTGCGTCGTCACCAGGCCCGAGCGCTCCATCAGGCCCACCAGGATGCCCTTGGGCAGTAGCTCCCAGGCGCTGCCGGAGCCGAGCAGGCGGTAGCTGGCGAAGCTCTTGACGCCGTGATCGCGCGGCAGGCGGCCGGTGAAGATGCTCGTCCACACCGGCGGTCCCTCCGCGGGGCGCAGCGTGGCGAGCGACCCGTGGGCGCCGCGGCGCACGAGCCCTTCGAAGGCGGGCAGGCTGCCCTTGCGCAGGCCCTGCTCGACATGGGCGGGTGCCAGGCCGTCGATGCCCAGAAGGATCACGCGGCGCCGGGGCGTCATGGGCTCGGCGCGGACCGGCACGCTGCGCGGCATGGGGTCCGGATCGGGTCGCAACGCGAGCGGGCCGATCACCGACGCCGACGCCGCCAGGACGACGATCGGGGCGACGGCCGCACGGCCGCGTTCGGGGAAGAACAGTGCGTCGAGCCCGGCCCCGAGCAGCACGGCGCCACACAGCGTCATCAGCACGGCAGCCGCGAACAGACCGCTCACGAACGGCACCGGTATCGAATGGCGGTAGTGGACCAGGTTCCACCAGAACAGGCCGGCTCCGAGCCCGGTCTGCACCAGCGTCAGGAAGGTCAGGTACGGCAGGCCCGGCACGGGAGGACGCGCGTAGCGCGGACCCACGGCATGCAGCGCCAGACCGAGCGCGCCGAAGGCAAGCGAGCTCGCGACCCCGTAAGGGGCGAGGAGCGCCATAACCAGGGCGGGCGCCTCGCGCGCCAACTCGGCCTCGGGGGCCAGGAACAGGGTCAGCGTGACGATGTTCCCGGCGAGGAGGAATCCCGCGACCGAAGCACTGCCCAGGACGCGCTGCATGGCCCCCCATTATCGGGCCCGCGGCACCCTTGCAGTATGATCCGCCGCGGTGCCGTGGAACCGCGACGTCGCACTCGTGGATAAGACGCCCCTTCACGGGCCCTACGCGCTGCTCAGCTTTCGGCACCCGGAGGTCGCCCGCGAGGCGCGGCCCGGCCAGTTCGTGATGATCAAGGCGGGCCTTTCGGCCGAGCCGCCGCTGCGCCGGCCCTATTCGATCCTCAGCACCGACCCCGCGCGTGAGAGCTTCACGCTGTTCCTGAAAGGGGTGGGCCAGGGCAGCCGTGGCCTCAAGGAGATGGGCGTCGGCGACCTCGCCCAGTGCCTGGGCCCCCTGGGTCGCCCGTTCTCTCTCCCCGCGTCCGAAGAAGAAGCGCTGATGGTCGCCGGCGGCTACGGCATCGCACCGTTCTTCATGATGTCGCGGGAGCTTCAGAATGCCAGCAGCAGCGGGCGCGTGTTCTATGGCGGGCGCACGAGCGGGGACATCCAGCTCCGCGAGGCCTTCGAAGCGCTGGGCATGCCCCTGGTGGCGGCGACCGAGGACGGCAGCGTGGGCTTCCGCGGCCGAGTCACGGAGCCCCTGGAACGCCACCTCGATTCGACACGGACAGCAGTGCGCCTTTACGCCTGCGGCCCCGACGCGATGCTGCGAGCCGTCGCGTCGATCGCCGAGCGGCGCGGACTGGCGTGCGAGGTCAGCCTGGACCCCTGGATGGGCTGCGGCGTCGGCACCTGCCTGGGATGCGTGGTCTGGATCCGGCGCGCCGAGGACGCCAAGCCGAAGTACCGCTGCGCGTGCACCGAGGGCCCCGTGTTCGACTCGCGGGTCGTGGTCTGGTGATGGTGCCGAGCCTGGCGGTCGAGATCGCGGGCGTCCGGCTCAAGAACCCGCTGATCGCGGCCTCGGGCACCTTCGGCTACGGCGTCGAGTACGAGGGCCTGCTCGATCTCTCGACCCTGGGGGGCATCGTCTCCAAGGGACTCTACCTCGAGCCGCGCGACGGCTGTTCGACGCCCCGCATCGTCGAGACGCCATCGGGCCTTCTGAACGCCATCGGCCTGCAGGGCGTGGGCGTCCGCAACTTCGTCCGCGACGTCCTGCCGCGCCTGGCCGGGCACGACACGGCGCTGTTCGTGAACGTGTGCGGCGACAGCATCGAGGAGTACGCCGAGGTCAGCCGCATCCTCGACGCGGCGCCGGGTGTCGCGGGCGTCGAGATCAACATCTCGTGTCCCAACGTCAAGAAGGGCGGCATGGCCTTCGGCGGCGACCCCAGGATGACCGCCGAGGTGGTGGCCGCGGTCCGCAAGGCCACGCGGCTGCCCGTCATCCCCAAGCTCTCGCCCAACGTCGCAGACATCGCGGTGTTCGCGCGGGTCTGCGAAGAAAACGGGGCCGACGCGGTGTCCTGCATCAACACGCTGCTCGGCATGGTGGTGGATGTGGAGACCCGGCGCCCCAGGCTGGCCTTTGGCACGGGCGGCCTGTCCGGCCCGGCGATCCGGCCGATCGCGGTGAGGATGACGTGGCAGGCCGCACGCGCCGTGAAGATCCCGGTGCTCGGCATCGGAGGCATCTCGACCGCCAGCGATGCGCTGGAGTTCATGATCGCCGGCGCACGCGCGGTCCAGATCGGCACCGCGAACTTCGTCGACCCGGCCGTGTACGATCGGGTGCTGGCGGGGCTGCGCGAATACCTGGCCCGGCATGGCCACGCGGACATCGGCTCGGTCGTAGGCAGCCTCGAGTTCCCCGACGAGTCGCGCGCATGACGCCGCGCGAGCGCCTGGTCGTGGCTCTCGATGTGCCCGACGCGGCACGGGCGGAAACCCTGGTGGACGCGCTGGCCGGCAGCGTCGGCATGTTCAAGGTCGGCAGCCAGCTCTTCACAGCCGCGGGGCCCGGCTTCGTGCGCTCCCTTGCCGAGCGCGGGCTGCCCGTCTTCCTCGACCTCAAGTTCCACGACATCCCGAACACCGTGTCCCAGGCGGTCGCGGCGGCGGGTGCGCTGGGCGTCTCCCTGCTCACCATCCACGGCCTGGGTGGCCGCGAGATGCTCGAGGCGGCCGTGGCGGCGCGCCCGACCGGGACGCGTCTCCTGGCCATCACGGTCCTCACCAGCCATACGCCCGAGAGCCTGGCCCGCATCGGCATCGCGGCGGCCCTGCCCGACGAGGTGAAGCGACTCGCCTTGCTGGCGCGCGAAGCGGGAGTGGACGGCGTCGTGGCGTCACCCCACGAAGTCGAGGCGATCCGAACGACCTGCGGCCGCGACTTCCTGGTCGTGACGCCCGGCATCCGGCCCGCGGGCACGCGGGCCGGAGACCAGGCGCGTGCCGCGACGCCCGCTTCGGCCCTCCTGGCCGGCGCGGACTACCTGGTCGTGGGACGGCCGATCACGGAGGCCGGCGATCCCCAAGGCGCCGCCCGCGCGATCGTCGCGGAGATGGAGACGGCCGCAGCCCGGCTTTGACGCCGGGAGCACGGGCGCGCTATCCTCAGCCCCCGTGAACATGAAATTCAGTTTCATGTCAGCCTTGGTGCTGGCCGGCCTGGGCTGCAGCAGCCCGGCGCCCCAAAAACCAGTCCGGGATGGCGGCGACGCCCAGCGCCTGGTGGCGCTCCTGGACTACGTGGGCGGCGACTACGGTCGTGCCGTTGCCGGGGGCCAGGTCAAGAGCGCGTTCGAGTACGAGGAGCAGCAGCGCTTCGTCAGCGACGCCCGGACGCTGGCGCGCTCCCTCGTCCCGGGGGCCGACGCGACCGACCCGCTGTTCCTTCGCCTCGCCGATCTGGACGAGCGGGTAAACTCCAAGGCCGACGCGACCGAGGTCCTGAGCGCCAGCCACGCGGCGCGCGACCTTGCCGTGCGGCGCTTCGGCCTGCGCACGGCCCCCACGGCGCGACCCAGGCTGGAACGCGCGCAGACGCTCTACGTCCAGAACTGCGCGGTGTGTCACGGCCCCAAGGGCGACGGCGACACGGAGCGCGCCAGGACCCTCGACCCGCAGCCGGCGCAGTTCAAGGACCCCGAGCGCCTCGCCCAGCTCTCCCCATACCGTGTCTACAACGCGCTCACGTTCGGCGTGGCGGGCACCGCGATGGCGTCCTTCGACACGCTGTCTCCGCCGGAGCGCTGGGACCTCGCGTTCTACGTGTTCCGACTCGGGCACGACGGCGCCGAGGCGCAGCCAGCGCGGATGCCGCTGGCCGAGCTCGCCAGCCTTTCCGACGGCGAGGTCCTGGCGGCCCTCGAGGCCGGCGCCGCGAGAGCGCCCCAGGCCGCCCTCGTGCACCTGCGCCGTGAGACGCCCTTCGAAGCGCCCGCCGCGGGCGCTTCGGCACGACGCGCCCAGGAGCTCGTCGCAGGCGCCGTCGCGGCCCACACGGTCGGCCGTCACGACGAGGCCCAGCGCCTGGCCATCGATGCCTATCTCCTGGGCTTCGAGCCCCTGGAGCCCCAGTTGCAGGCGAGCGATCCGCAGGGCGTGGCCCGGGTCGAGCGCGCCTTCGCGGCGCTGCGCGGGGCGATGTCGGGCGGGGACGCTGAGGCCGTCAAGGCTCGCGGCGACGAGCTGCAGGCCCTGCTGTTCGCCATCGCCGAGGGTGAGGGCCGGAAGAGCGTGCCCCTGGTGGCGGCGCTCGTCATCTATTTCCGCGAGGGCATCGAAGCCGCGCTCCTGGTGGGGGCGCTGCTCGCCACGCTGCGCAAGCTGGGCCGGCCGGACGCCGCCCGCGCGATTCACGCAGGCTGGCTGCTGGCCGTGCCTGCCGGCATTGCCACCTGGTGGCTCTTCGACAAGGTCCTCGTCCTGGGAATGGCCCGGCGGGAGCTGGTCGAGAGCGTGGTGGCGCTGCTCGCGGCGGCCGTGCTGTTCTCCGTGAGCTTCTGGCTCATCTCCAAGGCCGAATCGCGGCACTGGCTGGCGTACCTCCAGCGCAGCGTCGAGGGTGGCCTCTCGAGCCGCAGCATCTTCGTGCTCGCCGGCGTGTCGTTCATGGCGGTCTACCGCGAGGCGGCCGAAACGGTGCTGTTCACGCAAGCCTTGCTCCTGAGGTCGGACGGCCACGGCTCCCAGGTGGCCCTGGGAGCCATCCTGGGCGCGCTGCTGGCGGCGGCCTCCGCATTCGTGATGAACCGGAGCGTACTGCGGCTGCCGATCGGACCGTTCTTCGCCGTTTCGGGAGCGCTGCTGTGCGCGCTGGCGATCTCCTTCGCCGGCGCGGGGGTCTACGGGCTCGTCCAGTCCGGCTACCTGCGCGCCCGGCCCGTGGCGCTGCCGGAGCTGCCGTGGATGGGGGTGCACCCCGATCTCAGCGTCGTCGTGGTGCAGCTGGCGATCGTAGCGGTGATCGCGTGGGCTGCCGTCGCGTCGCTGCGCCGTCGCGGCGAGGGCACGGCCTCGTGAGCGCTCTCATCCTGCTCTCGAAGCCCGACTGCCACCTGTGCCATGAGATGAAGGCCGTGGTGTCACCCATCCTGGCGGAACTGGGGTTGCAGCTCGTCGAGCGCGACGTCCGGGCCGACCCGGAGGATCGCCGGCGCTGGGCCCTCGAGATCCCCGTGCTGCTTTGGAACGGAACCGAACTCGCTCGCCATCGAACAACGGCCGACGAGATCCGCTCCCGCCTCGCACCGTTGCTGAGGGCTGAGTGCTGACAGCTGAGGGCTACCGCCACTGAAAACACAAACGCCCACGGGGAAAAAACCCCGTGGGCGCTTGCGCGGCCGGCTCGGAAACTAGCGGCCGGTCTTGAAGCTGAAGACCACGCGCTCGCCGGGCGTGCCCTTCAACCGGAACGTGATCGAGTCGCCGCTGATCTGCGCGACCTCACCCGCGATCACGCGCAGGCTGCCGGCCTGGAGAGTCGACGTTCCGCCCAGCTCGAACTTCCACGTGCCCGGACGGCCCGATCCCTGGACCAACTGCGCCTCGATGCGGTTCTCGCCTCGCCGGCCGCTGGCGATCGCGGTCGAGCGGCCACGGCTTGCGAACACCGCCGACTGCCCGTTCGCGATGACCTGGCCAGCGCCACCGTCCACGGCCAACTCGCTGGCCCACGCCAGCCGGCGCTGACCACCCGTCGAGGGCGTCGGGCGCATCGGCTTGATGCGCACCGCCGCCGCCGCGGCGCCGCCGGAGAAGCCGGCCTCCGTGACCTTTGCGGTCGCGTTGCCGCATGCCTCCTGCGCCGGGTTCGACTTGAGCTCGGCGCAGCCCTGCAGCGGGAACGTGTACACCTTCGGCCGCGGGTTGGTGGTCGGTGGCAGGGCGCGACCGCTGACGCCAAGGCCGCTCAGGCTGCGGGTCTGCGAGCACTGGTCGCCGATGTGGTCGAAGTTGCCGCCGTCGAAGTTGAAGAAGAAGCGCAGGCCACCCGCGGGCTGGCTGGCGCACATGTCGATCGTGACCTGCAACGGCTCCACACCCTTGGTGGGTTGCGGGTTCACCTTGAACACGAACTTGAAGCCCTGAGGCTGGGTGGTCGTGGTGGTCGCCTGGGTGGTCGGAGCGGGCGCGGTCGTGGCTGGAACGGTCGTGGTCGACTGGCCCTGGGTCGTGCTGGGAGGCGGGTTGCTGTCTCCGGAGGCAGCCGCGACGCCGGCCACGGCACCGCCCGCCACAACCACACCGCCGACGATCGGGAGCGTCGCCGCGCCACCCGCCGCCATGCCCGCGGGCAGGCCGGGGAACACCTGCACGGACGCCTTGGAGAGGAAGGGCGCCACAGGCTTGTCCTTGCACTCGCTCTCGGCGTTCACGACGATGGGGCTGTACTCGGTCGTGCGCGCCTCGTTGAAGCTCTTGTCGGTGGCATGGACGTAGTAGTTGATGTGCTTGCCGACCAGCTCCTTGCGCGGGCGCGGCAGCACGCCGGCCAGGCAGGGCGCGTCGGACTTCATGTCGACGTAGTACCAGCTCTCGACGCCTTCCGGCCGGAAGTAGACGCGGGCCCGGGCGACGTCACCCGAAGGCGCGAAGCAGGAGTTCATCTTGGGGAACTTGCCCTGGACGATGCACTCCACCGCCTTGTGGTCGATGGCGATGCCACCCTGCGCGTACGCAGTCACTGAAACGGACGCCACGGCGACGAGCGCGGCAACGCCTCTGATCAGCTTCGGCATGGACCTCTCCCCTGCTCAGCTTGCTTGAACGGTCGGATCTTAAATAAGACGCCGACCCCCCGTCAAGCCTATTTCGCGAGCCGGGCGGCCCAGGGCGTCTTGGGGAACTGCAGGCGCAGCCGCTCGCGCGTCTCGGCGGCCTCGGCCACGGCGCCGGATGCGGCCTGGGCCTGGGCCAGCCCGAACATGGCCTGGGCCGCGTGCGGCCCGTCCGGAAACTCGTCGAGGGCGAGCTGGAACTCGGTCGCAGCCTGGCTCGCAATTCCTGCCCGCAGCAGGCTTTCGCCCCGCAGGCAGAGCATTTCCGGCCGCAGGTTCGGGTCGGGCGACCGCGCCAGGCCGAAACGCAGATACTCGGCCGCGTCGGCAAAACGCTCCTCGGAGTAGGCGCGCGAGGCGCGCTCGTACAGATCCGCGGCGACGGGCGAGGCATCCGGTGGGCCCTGGGACAGGAACCGGCCCGACGCCAGGCCGAGGAGCAGAGCCGCAGGGATGAGGCCGCCCCACCGCCGCGGGCTTGGGGTCGCGTCCCCGCAGGCCTCGAGGTGGGCCTGCCGGGAGGCCGGCGCGTCGGGGGCGGGCGCCGGCCGGCGGCGGCGCCGAGCGGCAAGACCCGCAAGCCCGATCCCGCCCAGGGTCAGCAGCGCTCCGGCGCGATCCGACCAGTGGGGCCCGTAGATGAGTCGCGCCTCTGTGCCACGGGGAACGACGAGCATCAACGCCGGAGAGACCAGGTAGGGACCGTCGGCACCCACGGCCCGCCAGCGTGGGTGGTAAGACACCTTCACCAGCACGGGATGGCCGGGGCGCTCGGTCCGGATGCGGATTTCCTCCGCCTGGACGTCGGCCTCGACGCGGAAGCCGTGGTCCAGGGGCACGACTGGCGGCGGAAGCCACTCGTCTTTCTCCACGACCTGGAACCTGGCGTCCTCCGTGAACACGAGGTGCGCCGGCGACTGCGGCTTCCGCGAGAACCAGCGGTAGGCCTTGTCACGCCAGCCGACCGGCGACGAGCGCACGGGTTCGAAGGCCAGGGGCTCGGCGTAGGGCACGTCGCCGCGCAGGCGGAAGACGGTGTAGGGCGGCAGGTCCAGCACGCGATCGACGTCGGGCTGGGCCGCCAGGGCCGCCACGAGCTTGGCCGACAGCGCGACCACCTCGCTCGCACCCAACAGGCGCAAGTGGCGCAGCGCGTTCTCGGTGTCGAAGCTCGAGTACTCGCGCTTGCGGAACGGGTTGGGCGACGTTTCGCCGAGCTCCGAAGCGAGGAAGTAGACGAAGTGCGTTTGCAGGCTCGCCTGGTTGTAGACGCCCTCCAGTGTCGAGCGGCCCGAGAAGAACGGGAAGGTCTCGTACATCCGGATCGAGCCGGCCTTTTCGTGCTCCGGGCTGTACTCGATCGCCACCCGTGGGCTCGAGACCCCGCCGCGCAAGGACTCCGTGAGCCGGCTCCAGGCCGGCCAGTATTCCTTCGCCTGCAGGCCCGTGAAGTTGTACTCGATCCAGCTCCGGCTCAGGCTGGACTGGCCGTCGGCGTATGCGACGGCCGCTAGCACGCAGCCGAGGGCGACGAGCCCCGGAACGGCGCACCTCTCGACCGCGCTCGCGACGGCCGCGGCGGCCACCAGGCACAGGGCGAGGTGCGCGAACGGCACGAACCGGATGTCGATGATCCCGAGGGCCGGTCCGGCCGCCGCCAGCGCAGCGGCGACGAGCCCCGCGTGGAGCAGGAACAGCAGACGCTGGTCCGGCCCGCCCGTGCGCCGCGCCAGCAGCAGGTTGGCCACGAGTCCGAGCCCCGCCAGGATCAGCATCGGCAGCAGGTAGGACGGGAAGAGATTGTCGACGCCCACGTCGATCCACGGATCGTCGTAGGGCGTCGTCATGCCCCAGGACTGCAAGAGCGGCAGCATGTGGAAACCGGCCAGGGCGAAAGCGATCCCGGCGACGGCCAGGAGCCAGGCCAGGCTGCGCAGTGGGCGTCGCGACGCGTAGAGGAAGTACGAGGCCGACAGCCCCGCCCACAGCACCGCGTAGCCGTGGGCGAGAGCTGAGATCGCCAGCAGCGCCGCCGGCAGCGCCGGCGAATCGCCCCGCGAGTAGGCTCGATATACGACGCCCAGGAACAGCACCGCGAGGCCGGTCCCGTAGGTGTACGAGAACTCGCCGGTCATCGTGCTCGCGATGGTGCCGCCCCAGATCGGGTTCTTCTCGAGGAACAGGAACACGAGCGTGGCGGCGGCGGCGATCAGCGGGCCCGGCGATCGGAAGCCCAGGCGCCGGAACGCCGCGTAGGCCAGGAGGGGCATCAGCGGGATGCCGAGCGCCACGCCGAGCTTGAAGGCGACTTCCGGCCCGAAGGCCGGGCGCAGCGCCGCCATCACGGCGAAGGGCAGCGGGAAGTAGTACAGCAGCACGGGATGGCCGAGGTAGGCCCCCGGGTACCAGCCGTGGAAGTGAAGCCGCGGCAGAAGCTGCGTCGAGAACCACTCCGCCGTCGGGTAGTGGCACGGCGTGTCGCCGCCCGCGAGGATGGTGGGGAGGAACAGCAGAGCGGGACGCAAGTAGTCGAGCAGGAACAGCACGATGATTCCGAGGCCGACCGCATCGACGAGCGGGCCCCGCGGGATGCGCTGCATGGCGCGGCGAGTGTAGTACCATCCGGCGCCGTGGCCGAGGGCAAGCGCGTGCTGGTGGTCGACGACGATGCCGCGGTCGCGAGCATGCTGTCGCGGGCCCTCGCCCGCTACGGGTTCCAGATCGACACCGCGCGCACCAGCGACGAGGCCCTGGAGCGCAGCGAGGCCGAGGCCTACGACGCCGCCCTGCTGGACCTCGTGATGCCCGGGCGCGACGGCACGAACCTCGGCGCGGTGATCGCCTCGAAGCGTCCTGGAATCATCATCGCGTTCCTGACCGGCTACCAGAACTCGCCGCTGATCGAGGAGGCCAGACGCTCCGGGCGCATGGTGTTCTCGAAGCCGGTGGTGGTCCAGGAGATCGCCGACTACCTCAACTCCGAGCTGCGCTGAGGCGCTGCCGGGCGCCCGGCGCGAGCGCTCTTGCTGAGGAGCCGCGCGAGGCGGCGCTCGAAGTCCCGGCGCACGCCCAGGGGAGCGCCCAGACGCGAGCACAGGTCGAGGCCGCTCTCGGCCGCCTTTAGCGCCTGCCCCAGGTCGCGGCTGCGGTGCTCGTGGTGCACGGCCAGCTCGCGATGGGCCAGCAGGTCGCCGGCCTCTGAGGCGTGCTGCCACAGGCGCAGGGCCTCCTCGCTCTCGCCGGCGCGCTTGGCGCGCGCGGCCAGGCGCACCAGGGCGGCCACGCGGAGCGACCCGCGATCGTTCTGCACCGCCCGCCAGTAGGCGGCCTCGGAACGCTCGTAGAGGCGCGCGCGCTCCAGCACCCGGGCCAGACTGAAGACGTCGCGCGGGTCCTCGGCCTCGCCGGCCTCGATCCAATGGCAGGCCCGCAGCAGAAGCGCCGCGAGGGACACGATGTCGGTGCGGTTGTGGTTGAAGACGCGGGCCATGGCCCGGCCGTCGCGGCGCCGCACGTAGTCGAAGTAGACGCTGGGGATGGCCTCGCCGGGGATGTCGTCGTGGCGGCGCAGGCCCAGCAGCGCAAGCTCCAGCGACTGGAGCGAGCAGGAGTCGAGCCGCGCCTTCCACAGCCGGCGCGCGGGCGGCAGCAGGTCGAGATGCGGCGCGCCCACCAGGGGGAAGCGGCCTCGGTCGAGGCGGTAGCGCGTCTCGAGCAGCGGCACGTCGAAGGCGCGGCCGTTGAAGGTCACGAGGTGCGTGAAGCGTTTCAGGTCCTCGCCCAGTCCGTGGAGCAGCGCCGCCTCCTCGTGGTAGTCGCGCATGAAGTACTGGCGCACCACGAAGCGATCGCCCTCCACGAAGCCCAGGCCGATCAGGAACGCCGCGGTGCCGGTGCCGCCGGCGAGGCCGGTGGTCTCGGTGTCCAGGAAGGCGGCGCCGGAGAGATCGAAGCCGTCGAGCGCAGGCTCGCCGGTGAGGACGCCGACGCCGCCCGGCGTGAGGCTGCGGAAGCGCGACAGCGAGACGTCGCCGTGGAGGGTGTCGAGGTGGAAGCCTTTCTCGACGCGGAAGAACTCGCCGCGCTCGTTGGCGATGCGTTGTCCCTGCACCAGCTCTTCGAGGGCGAGGGCCGTGGTTCGCGGGCCGCGGCCGCGGGACGCGGCCGCCACCAGGGCTTCGAGCCGCTCTTTGAGCGGGATCGACGGATCGGAGTCGAGGACGGGCTCGGGACGCCGGAGCTGCCGCAGCCGGTCGCCCAGGCTCAACGCGGGCCCTCCAGGGGCAGGCTCTCCCCGTCGCGCGCGACCCGGAACCCCTTCGCCTCGAGCTCGGCGCGGGCGCCCGGATCGAAGAGCAGGCGGTTCGTGTGGTTGAGGTGGATGAACACAACCCGGCGAGCGAGGGCCGCGAGCCGGCCCGTGGTCTCGCCCACCAGCGGATGCGGAACCTCGGTCTGGGACCGCCCCGGGATCTCCTCCAGCGCGTGGAAGGTGGCGTCGAGGAGGGCCAAATCCACCCTGGCGACCTCGTCTTCGATGCGGCGGTCCCACTTCTCCCACTTGTCGATGTCGGGGAGGTAGAGCAGCGAGCCCGAGGGGCCGCGCACCACGAAGCCGACCGTGTCGCTCCACTCGTCGCGGTGCGGGACCGCGACGGGTGTCACGCGCAGATCGGGCGTCAGGCGCAGCTCGCGGCCGGCCTCGATCTCGCGCAGCTCGATGTTGCCGAGAGAGACCAGCTGGCTCCAGGGCCCGTTCTCGCGCAAGAAGCGCGCCATCCGCGCCGTCGCGTAGACGGGCACGCCCTTCGCCCCCAGCGCCTCGCGCCCGAGGTAGACGAGCCCCGCGTAGTGGCCGACGTGGGCGTGAGTGAGCAGGATGCCCTCGACGGGGCGGCGGCGGTCCGCGAGCGTCCGGCCCGCGTTCAACGACTCGAGCTGCGACGGGAGGTCGGGCGTCGCGTCGATCAGGAAACGCGCGCCGGCGCGGTCGTCCACGAGGCCCAGGCTCGCCACGCGCTCGCGCCGCGTGGGATCGCGCCGCGCGGCCATGCACAGCTCCTGCTGGCAACCGATGTGGGGCACGCCGCCGTCCTGGGCGATGCCTAGCACCAAAGCGCGCACGCCTTCAGCGGAACCGGAAAACGAAGCCACAGAGGACACAGAGATCACAGAGATGGCCAGAGCAGGCGGAATCCTGATCATCACCCCTCTGTGTTCTCCGTGATCTCTGTGGCAGTCTGTTGCCGTTGACCGCGGATGGCGCGGAGGATCGCCAGCGCCACCTCCTTGCCGCGGCTGCCGACCTCGCCCGCCGGGCCGACGCACGACGGGCAGCCGTCGCGACACTCGCAGGCGCCGATCAACGACTCGGCCTCGCCCAGCAACCTCTCGTGGAGACGAAACAGGGGCTCCGAGAGCCCGATCCCCCCCGGGTAGCTGTCATATATGAAGATATGCGGCTCGTAGTCGTCTTCCCGGAGCGCTGGAGTGAATCCAGCGCCCCTATCAAGCTGGGGGGATACGGCCCCCCCAGACCCCCCCTCAATCCTCCGGCGTGCCATGCCGCGCTCGATGCGCGCTTCGCCCTGGCCGTTGTCGCCCAGCGCCACACCCAGGTCGTGCCGGTCGCACATCAGGAATAGAGCGGCAAGCTGGCCGAGCGTGTAGCTGAGCGCCACGACACCGTCCCTGCGCGCCTCGCCCGAGAACGGCAGCGCCGCCATCAGCGCGCTCGGCAGCGTCAGCCAGTACGCGGTGGTGTGCATCTCGTTCTCGGGCATGCTGAGCTCGCCCGAGCCGACGTTCTCGTTGGTCCAGAACTTGATTTTCTTGAACCCCACCACCTGCGAGGTGACGTGGACCTCGCCGTGGCAGCGGCGGGCATGGCGCACCGGCTCCTCGGCGAAGCGTTCGAGTATGCGCACCTTGGTGTAGCTGATCGCGTCGGTGTAGTAGTCGACCTCGGCCTCGCGAACGTGGACGCGGCGCTCCTTGTGGTCGTACTTCTCGACGAAAAAGCTCTTGCCCTCGAGGATGTAGACGGCCTTCTCGTGGACCATGGACGGCGCCGAGTCGTAGTCCACCTCGGCCACGATGCGCGGGTCCTTGGTGACGTCCTGCACCAGGAAGTTGTCGGACGACACGCTGCGCAGCGAGACCGCGTCGGCCGGGTAGCTCTCGCTCGTCCAGTGCCAGCGCTCGCCCGCCCAGTGGACGACGCGTTCCTCCTCGAGGAACTTCAGCACCTCGACCAGCTCTTCCCCGCCAAAGCGCTCGTCGGCCGCGAAGGGCAGCTCGAAGGCCGCGCACTTCACGTGGTTGACCAGGATGTGCAGGTTGTCGGGGTTCACTCGGCCCTGCTCGATGGGCGCGCCGAAGAAGTAGTCGGGATGCCGGGCGATGAACTGGTTCAGCGGGTTCGAGTTGCATACCAATACCGCCACCGAGGCCCCTTGGCGCCGCCCCGCGCGCCCGGCCTGCTGCCAGGCGGACGCCACGCTGCCCGGGTAGCCGACCAGCACCGCGACGTCCAGCGAGCCGATGTCGATGCCCAGCTCCAGCGCGTTGGTGGAGACGACGCCCAGCACGTCGCCGGCGCGCAGCCCGCGCTCGATCTCCCGCCGCTTCAAGGGCAAATAGCCGCCGCGGTAGCCGCGGATGACGCCCTCGGACCCGGGCTGCTTCTCGAGGGCCGCCTTGAGATAGGTGACGAGGACCTCGGTCGCCAGCCGCGAGGGCGCGAACACGATGGTCTGCAGGCCCTTGGTCAGGAATGACAGCGCCACGTCGCGCGCCGCGTTCAGGGACGACTTGCGGATGCCGAGCTGGCGGTTGACCAGCGGCGGGTTGTAGATCGCGAAGTACTTCTCGCCCCGGGGCGCGCCGCTCTCTCCGATCAGGCCGATCTCGCGGCCGGTCAGCGCTTCGGCCAGTTCCTTCGGGTTGCCGATCGTCGCCGAGGAACACAGGAACTGCGGGTTCGAGCCGTAGAAGCGGCACAGCCGCAGCAGCCGCCGCAGCACGTTGGCGACGTGGCTGCCGTAGACGCCGCGCAGCGAGTGCAGCTCGTCCACGATCACGTAGCGCAGGTTCTCGAACAGCTTCACCCACTTCGTGTGGTGCGGCAGGATCCCCTTGTGCAGCATGTCGGGGTTGGTGACCACGATGTGGGCCCGCGCGCGGATGGCCTTGCGCGCGTCCTGGGGCGTGTCGCCGTCGTAGGTGAAGGTCGCGATGTCGGCGCCCAGCGCCTCGATGGTCGCGTAGAGCTCGGCGAGCTGGTCCTGGGCCAGCGCCTTGGTCGGGAACAGGTAGAGGGCGCGCGCGTCGGGGTCCTTCAGGATCGCGTCGAGGACCGGCAGGTTGTAGCAGAGCGTCTTGCCCGAGGCCGTGGGCGTCACCACGACGCTGCTGCGGCCGGCGCGCGCGGCGTCGAAGGCGGCGCGCTGGTGGGTGTAGAGCTGCGCGTAACCGCGGCGATGCAGGACGTCCAGCAGCCGCGCGTCGAGGTCCTCCGGAAACGGCGCGTACTGTGCCGGCTCCGCCGGGAAGCGCCTGAGGGCCGTCAGGACCGGCTCGTCGCCCAGCGTCTTCGTGAGCTCCAGGGCCTTGAGCGTGGCGACCAGGGATCCTTCGTCGCCTTTTTCGACCCGGCGGACGGCGAGCGGCTGACTCACTGGCGGAACCCTCCTGAATGATCGCTCCCGCGCATCCTGCTCCAACGAGGTGCCGAAGCAGGTCCGGCCGGGTTCGAGAAGCGGTGCTATCATCCGCGCCGGTCGCGAATGGCCGTCGAAACCATCGGTAAGTACAAGATCATCGGCAAGATCGGGGCCGGAGCCATGGGCGAGGTCTACAAGGCCCACGACCCCGTCCTGAACCGGGAAGTCGCCATCAAGACGATCTCCGCAGAGATGGGGGCCGACGACGACCTGCGCAAGCGCTTCGAACGCGAGGCGCAGGCCGCTGCCCGCCTCAACCACAACAACATCGTCAAGGTCTTCGACTTCGGCGAGCAGGGGGACAAGGTCTTCATGGCCATGGAGCTGCTTGACGGCCAGGACCTCCGCCAGATCCTGACCGCGCGGAAGCCCGGCCTGCGCGAGAGCGTCAGCATGATGGTGCAGGCGGCCGAGGGCATGGCCTTCGCCCACGAGCGCGGCATCGTGCACCGGGACCTCAAGCCCACGAACCTCTACATCCAGAAGGACGGGACGGTGAAGATCGTGGACTTCGGGCTGGCGCGCTTCGTCGGCTCGAACATAACGCGGGCCGGCCAGATCCTGGGCACGCCGAATTACATGTCGCCGGAGCAGTTCAGGGGCGGCACCGCCGACGCGCGCTCCGACGTGTACGCCCTCGGCTGCGTCTTCTACGAGCTTCTGACCGGGCAGCGGGCCTTCGACGCGCCCTCGATGCACGCGATGCTCTTCAAGGTGCTGAACGAGGCGGCGCCGCCCGTGCGCAGCCTGAACCCGGCGGCCCCGGAGAGCCTGGCGGGCCTGGTGGAGCGGATGCTCGCGAAGGACGCGGCGCAGCGGCCGCAGTCCGGTGGCGAACTTGTGCCCGTGCTGAAGGCGGCGGCCAAGGACCTTCCTCCGGAGCCGGCCCCGGCGCCGCCGAAGCCGAAGCCCGGTCCCCGCAGCGGCCCGCCCTCGAAGCCGCGCAGCACGCCGCCCCGTCTGGCGCCGGCGCCCGTCCGCGGACCCGGCCTGACGATCGCCGTGGTCGGCGGAATCGTGGCGCTGGCCGTGGGCGCGGGCCTCGTCCTCATGAACCGGCGCGGGGCCCCGCCGGCGTCGCCGCCCTCGACGCAGTCCGCCCAGGTCAACGCCCTCACCCGTGAGGTGGTCGCGACCCAGGTCGAGCTGGCCACGAGGCGGCTCGCCGACGGCGACGCGGCCGATGCCGCGCGCCAGGCCGAGCAGGCGCTGAAGCTCGACCCGGGAAACGCCGCGGCCAAGGCGGTCCTCGAGCAGGCGAACGGTGCCGTGGCCGCGGTGCGGAAGGCCGAAGAGACCGCTCGGGCCGCGGACGACGCCTCGCGGCCCGCGGCATACTGGGCGCTCGTCCAGGTCGCCCCCGACAGCCCCGTGGCGGCCGAGCTTCTGGCCGGCCTCGAGCCGCGCCTGAAAGCCGAGGCCACCGAAGCCCGCAAGCTCGCGGCCGCCGCTCGCGACGAGGCCGATAGAGGCGGCGCGGCGGCCTCCGAGCGCGCGCGTCAGGCCGAGGATCGCTGGAAGGAGGGCGAAGCCGCGCTGAAGACCCGGCGCTTCGCCAGCGCCGCCCGGGCCTACGCGGCCGCGCGCGACCTGTTCCGCCGCGCCCTCCAGCGCTAACGGCGCTTCGGGCCTTCGGGCTAGACTCGAATTCGAATGAGCAAGGATCCGACCTTCCGCGTCCTGGTGGACGCGCCCGCGCGCAGCGCGCGCTACGAGGCTTACCGCAAAGAGTGGGACCGGCGCGAGACGGCGCAGGATCCCGCCGACCATCCCGTCCACGTGGACCTCGAGAGCGTCGCGGTCTGCGACCTGCGCTGCGGCAGCTCCGAGGAGGATCCCCAGGGCTTCTGCCAGATCTGGACCCACGAGCACATCCGTACCCAGGGCTTCGACGAGCACACCTACCAGCGCGGCTACATGGACCCCGTGCTTTACGGACGGCTGATCCAGCAGTGCGCCGACATCGGCGTCAGCTCGATCAAGCTGAACTACCGGGGCGAGCCGTCGCTGCACCCGCGCATCGTCTCCTTCGTGCGCGAGGCGCGCGCCCTGGGCTTCCCCGACATCATGATGAACACCAACGGTAACGGCCTGGCCCGCAAGCAGCCCGACCTGTTCGCGAAGATCGTGGAGGCCGGCATCACCGACCTGATGTTCTCGGTGGACGCCTCGGATCCCGAGACCTACCACCGCCAGCGCGTGGGCGGGAGCTGGGAGATCCTGCTCAACTCGGTGCGTTCGGCGATCCGCGCGCGCGACGAGGGCAAGGGCGCCCCCGACCTGAAGATCCGCGCCTCCATCGTGCGCACGCATCTCAACGCCGAGGCCGTGGACGGCGGGCGCATGGAGGAGTTCTGGAAGGGCAAGATGGGCGTCGACTGGATGTCCGTCAGCGAGTGCTACTTCCCCGCCGGCATCCAGCACCACTGGAAGGCCGCCGAGTGGCGCCAGATGAACGCGGCCGAGTTCCAGTGCCCCGACCCGTTCCGCCGCATGGTCGTCACCTGGGACGGCCGCCACACCATGCCGTGCTGCCAGGGCTTCACCCTCGAGATCGACGGCGGCCCGGTCGTGCACGCGCAGGGCTACGGATCGATGGTCTCCATCCGCGAGGCCTGGGCGAGCCGGAACTTCAACCGGCTGCGGGACGCGCAGCGGAACAAGTCATGGGACAAGCCCGCAGCCCGAGGCGGCGAGCCGATCTGCCAGAACTGCGCGGTCACGAAGATGCCGACGCGCCTCGCGGTCCCGAAGCGCGGCATCCCGCTGCCGGTCACGCAGGGCTGACACGGCGCGGACCTTGCCTCGGGGCGGGGTCGCTGTGCCAAGCTTCGCGGCAACCTGAGCCGAGCCCAACCCTCCAATTAGCGCCCGCAGTGCGGGAGGTCCTATGCGTGCCGGCGTGAGATCCAGAGCTTCGCTCGTCGTCCGTCTGGCGCTGGTGGCCGCAGCGTTCGTGCTCGACGCGCGAGCCGCGGAGGCACAATTCACGGGCGAGGTGCTGCACGGCTTCGGGGTTCCGGCCAGGCACCCCTACGCCGCGCTGACCAAGGGCGAGGACGGCGCCCCTCTACGGCACGACCTACCAGGGCGGGGCGTCGGGCTACGGAACCGTCTTCGAGATCAACGAAGACGGCACCGGCTTCGCGAAGATCCACGACTTCGACGGCGCGAACGGCCGCTTCCCCCAAGCCGCGCTGCTCGAAGGAGCCGGGGGTGTCCTTTACGGCACGGCTAGTGGGGGACCCCATGGCGGTGGCGTAGCCTTCCGGCTCATCCCGGACGCCGACGACGTCACGGCGCCTGCGGTCGGCGTGACCGCGCCCAACGGCGGCGAAGTGCTGTTCGCGGGCGTGCTGTTCATCATCTCCTGGACGGCCACGGACGATTTTGGAGTGACCGACATCGATCTCGACTACTCGCTCGACAACGGCTCCAGCTGGACGCCGATCGCCGCCTGCCAGAACCTGTCGGGTACCGCCACTTCCTGCCTGTGGAACACCACGGGCCTCACGACCTCGGGCTTGACCGCGCGCGTCCGCGTCCGGGCCCACGACGCTGTCGGCCACGAGGGCTCCGACACCTCCAACGCAGGGTTCCAGCTCAAGGCCGGGACGCCCTACGCGACCTTGACTTTGCCCGACACCGCCGTATCCTGGCAGGCGGGAACCACCAAGCGGGTGAGATTCATCCACAACCTCGGCAAGAACCAGCCGGTCGCCGTCGAGATCGACCGCAACTACCCCAGCGGTGTCTGGAGCCCGGTCACGGGTACCGGTTGCGCGTTGACCACGGCGGCCTCGAGCTGCGTCTGCCAGTGGCCGGTCTCCGGCGCCACGAACGGAGCCACGGCCCGCATCCGGGTGCGATCGCTCGGATTCGCTGCCGCGACCGATGTCGGCAACGCCAGCTTCACGATCACGAAGCGCGTGCAGGTGACCCAGCCCAACACAGCCGTTTCCTGGAAGGTGGGTACGCTCAAGACCGTCAAGTGGACGCACAACCTGGGCCTGGGCTCGACGTTCGACATCACGCTGGACAACGACGGCGATCTCGACTGCGACGATGCCGTGATCGCGAGCGGCGTACCGGCGTCCACGGCCACGGCCGGAACCTACCTCTGGAGCGTTTCAGGCACGGCAACACGAACCGCGTCTGCGTCGCACGTACTATCCCCGACCCCGACAGCCAGGACGCGAGCGACGCGGCGTTCACCACCACGCCGTAGGCCAGCGGCGGCGTAGGCGATCTACTCGCTCCAGCCAGGCTCCCTCTGGGTGCACTCGCTGTGCCTGGCCGTCGGCGTTTGGCCCCCGTCAAGCCATTTAGAAATGTAACCCTGGGCGCGATCGTCGAGCCATTTAGGAAGTAACCCTGGGGGAGGGGCCTGTGGGAGCTTGTGGACGCGGGGCCCCGGACTGGACTTCGAA
>Ga0187893_10000237_pt1 | contig 139857 bp, 135 predicted proteins | sample MA1701074metaG_FD_139574 | JGI IMG/M metagenome (GOLD analysis project Ga0187893, IMG submission 139574) | White microbial mat communities from a basaltic lava cave in the Kipuka Kanohina Cave System on the Island of Hawaii, USA - MA170107-4 metaG ...
AACGCACCGGCTACCTCATTTTTCACTGTCGAGTGGGTTGTACTCATACCCACTCTTTACACCAACTAATTGATTCTGTCATTTTTGGTTGCGGCTCAGCCGCGCTGGGTCCTTCGTGGTGAGACTGCCTTTCGTCAAGTAGAGTTTTCAGCCACATCATGCTTGCTCGTCTACTTGATCTCCTCCATGTAATAGCCGAGGGCCCCGCGGTATGCACGGTCGATGGCCATGGAATCCTCGGCCCCTTTGAGAACCAGATCCCTATCCTCCGTCGTTTTTACGTAGCGCTCGAAAATTTCGGAAATGTTTTCCGAATGATCCATATCGGCCGCCACGTGCACGTCGAGGGAAATCATCTTTTTTAGGCTGATTCCAAGTTCGTTCTCGAACTTTTTGCCCATTCGATACGACATCCCGCCGCCCTTTACGATTTTTCCGTCGTTGCGCCGCTCCAGCATGTGCGATGACGCATAGGCCGTAAGCCAGTGGCTGCGGATGGCGATATGGTGCCAGGCATAGAAACAGGCGCGCACCATCGAGGGGAGCTCCTCCGTTTCGAAGTCTTGCGGTTTGAGGCCGATCACCTCCCCCTGTTTTACGGTGAGCGTATAATGATCCAAATTATTGGCGCGTGGGTCCTGAATCAATTCTTCGCTCTCGTGCTGCCAGATCACTCTCTTGACTTCCAAAGGCGCGGAACCCTGGACATAGCCCCAGCAGTCCCGGCGATTGCTAGTGTAAAGCGCACTCTGGATAACATAAAACCTCGCGCGCTCCAAAGTCAAAGACACAGAAAAAAACTTCTTGAGTTCTAAAGTCTCGAATTGGCGGTTGACCATCCTATCGAGGGTCGTTGTTAACTCGTTTACAAGATTCATACTGCCTCCGAATGGTTAGGATCGAAAGCTTTAGATATTTTCTCCCGCCAAGGCGCCAAGCGCGCCAAGTTCGGATAAACATTTTTTCTTTGCGTCTTTGCGTCTTTGCGGGAGATACTCCGAGATTCGGTTGCGGCTCTGCCGCGCCGGGTCCTCCGTGGTGAGATCAGTCGTCTTTGGTCGCGGCTTTTTCGGTCCAGCCACCATGGTTGACCAATCAAATGTTTCGTCAAGGTAAAGCCGCCAGCATATCAGCCAGATGGCCGCGATAGACACGGTCGATCAACAAGCTCTCTTCAGCCCCTTTGACAATCGCGTTCCGGGCAGTCTCCGTGGTCGCATAAATTTTCGCCACTCGATATAGGAGATGTGCGTGCGCCACATCCATGAGAACGTGCTCTGCGTTATTGATTTGCTTTTTCATCGGGATGCCGAGATCCCGCTCCAACATTTCTCCGATGCGCCGCGAAAGCGCACCGCCTCGTATTAGTTCGCCGGAGTTCCGCATCTCGAGAACCGCTGAGGCGGCAAGGGCCTCAAGCCATGGGCGCTGCGCCAGGTGAAGCCAGGAATAAAAGCAGGCTACGGCGCCTTCGAGCACCGGGGTCTCGTCAAAAGCCGCGGCGCTCAGTCCCAAAATCTCCCCTTCCTGTACCGCCAAAGTAATATGATCGACTTTGCCTAGAGTTTTATTTCCGATTAATTCGTCCTGCTCGTGCTCCCAGATCAGCCGCTTAACCTCGAGCGGAGCAGCGCCTTGCACATAACCCCAACAATCACGGCGGTTCTTAACGTAAAAAACCATTTGGATTGAATATTCCTGGGCGCGCTTTTGGCTAAACCCGAGTGCCAAAAGGCGACGAAACGGCGGCGAGTCGAACTGGGCGTTGACCATCCGCACCAGTTCATCCCACATGCTTTTGATGCCATTTTCCGATGGACCCATGAGAACTCTTCCTCCAATGAAATATCACGCTCCCCTGGAAACTTCTGCAGCGCGTTGCGTGCCAACCGCCCACGGAACTCATGGCGCTTGGTCGAGGGCCTGCTCTTTGGCGTGTTTCGTCATATTCCTGGACGTAAATCTTGCAGGGGAGAAAGCGTCGTTTTTCGCGTCCGGTCCGCCGACAATGAGTCTGGCCGCTAAAGCGCCCACCGCTGGACTCGTGGTCACTCCATGCCCACCAAGCCCGGCTACCCAAAAAAAACCTTTAACCTGCGGATCCCAGCCTATGACGAATCGGCCATCGCTGCTAAGCGTGCGAAATCCCGCCCAGCTCTTATGAATGGAGATATTCGTAAGCCTGGGAAGGTGACGCTCGATTTTTTCCGCTAGCAGCTCCTGCACCGCGGGGTCGATAGGAGGATCACCCGGGGCCAATTCCATCTGATCGCAGGCGCAGAGGAGTAAGCCCCGCCCTTCAGGCCGAAAGTAAAAGTCATGGGATACATCCCAGACAAAGGGCCAGGTCGTCTCGATCCAATCCAGCGGCGGCGACACGAAAAGATGGCGTCGACAGGGATGAAGCGGAAGCTCGGCGGCTCCTGCCAGTCGGGCAATCGCGTTCGCCCAGGCGCCCCCCGCATTGATGATCGCATCTGTTTTAATTGTCTCGCCATCGGTCACTACCTCGACGCCATGACCGCCCTCTCCTCGAATCGCTTGCACCTTTGCGCTGTAGCGAATCCGCGCGCCATGTGACTGCGCCCCCTTCAAGTAACCCGATAACAGAGCATGAATGTCGATAATGCCATCGGTGGCACACCAGACCGCGCCGTCGAATTCCGCCTGCTCCAACACGGCAACTCGGCGTATTGCCTCATCTCGCGTGCAAAGCGTTACGTCCACGCCTATGCTTTGGCCCTGTTCGGCGTCTCGTTTTAATTTTGTCCAGCCCGCGCCAGAACCCAGCAAAAGCGATCCATTCTGTTTGAATTGAACCGGCTCCGGCCAATCCGAGGGCAGATTACGCAAAAAGGCCGCTCCCTGCCGTGTCAGAGCAGCCAACGCCGTATCGGGTACGCATTGACGAATCATCGCCGCGTTGCGCCCTGAGGAGTGAAAACCGGGGATGCTCTCCTGCTCCAGCAACAAAATATCGCCGTGCCCCTGCCGGCTTAGATGATAGGCCGTGGCGGCTCCGGCAAATCCTGCACCGACTATGACGTATTTCACAGTAATCATGGGGTAGCCGAGAAACGCACGCTTCCTAAGTGAATTCATAGCTCATTCAAAAGCTTTCGGCCACCCCCCTATAAATTGTTTTGGGTTTTGCGTCCAGAGTCTAGGGGTTGGGGTTTCGGGATTTTATTAGGGGGCGGCACTAACCTATGAATCGCACTCGCGAGGATTCGGCCTGAAGGGCTCGGGCTTTCAGTAAATCGGCAAATACACGGGGGCTTTGGGGCTCGCGTAGAAGGGTTTGCATCGACACTAAACTGCGCTATAGTCACGTCATTATGAGAATCCACCGCTATACCCATTGGGATGGCACTCAGCAAATTCTCTTTCCCACCACCGACGACCTGTTCAAGCATATCTCGGACAACTTGCTGGAAGAGGAGGGCGTGCGTCGGGCGCTGCGCGATCTGATGCGCCGAGGTCTTAAGTCAGAGGACGGATTGCGCTCGGTAAAAGGAATGCGGGATTTTCTCCGCGAAGCCGAAGAAAAGCGCAAGGAGCTGCTTAATCAGTATTCCCCTGATTCCTTTAAACTCACTCCCGAGGAACAAAAAGCCCTTAGCGACAAACTGAGTGACTTGGCGCAAAAGCTCGAAGCCTATCATGAAAAGATGAACAATTTCATGGAACGTCTTTCGGGCAAGTACGCTAACAACATGGATGATCTTTCGCGCCGGATGCAGGAGGCTAACCAGCGCTACCAGGAGCTGAAAAACCGATTGCAGAACCAGATTTCGGAGCGGGGCATGCAGCAGCCCCAAAACCTGACCGGGCAAAACTATCAGGGACTGATGGACATGCTGGACCGGATGAACAAGCTCCTGGAAGATGAGAATTTTCTGAAAAATCTTCCAAACATGCTCGATGCTGCGGTGGATGACCTCGATAATTTGTTGGAAAACTTGGATTCGCTCACCCAAGAACAGATGCAGCAACTAAGCGACATGATGAGCCAGATGCAGCAGCTTGAGCAGCTGATGAATCAGTACCCATTTCAAGGCTCGCAGCGCATGGGCATGGGCGAAGCGGGTCAGATCCTAGGACAGCTGCGCGGTCTAGAGCGTTTTTTGCGTTGGGGCCAGCGAGGTATGGGGGATCCCTCCGAGCTCGATCTCGAGGAAATGCGCAAGCTTTTGGGAGAGGAAGCCTACGAGCATCTGAAATATCTCAAGGGCGTTGAGCAGATGCTCGAAGAGGAAGGCTATATCGTGCGCACCAATCAGGGGCTAAAGCTGACGCCCAAGGGCATGAGGAAGATCGGCGATAGGGCGCTCCGGGAAATTTTTCAGATGCTCAACAAGAGCCGCTGGGGTAACCATTCGACAGCGTTGCGGGGCTCCCAGGGCGACCGGCTCGAAGAAACCAAGCCTTATGAATATGGGGACCCGCTCAACATCAACATTAGCGAGACCCTGCTAAACGCGCTGGAAAAAGGCAAAACGGGAACGCCGCTGAAAATCGCGCCAAAGAACTTTTCGGTCCATCGAGTCGAATATTCCACGGCCAGCGAAACCGCCTTGCTCATCGATGTGAGCTATTCGATGCTCATGAACGATGCGCTCCACGCCGGGAAAAAGGTGGCACTGGCGCTGCATCGGCTGATAGAAACCAAATATCCGCAAGACACGCTGCACCTGGTTGCGTTTCGCTCAAACGCCAAGCTTATCAAGGCGGAGGATTTGCCGTCCATCGTATCGCTTACCTATTTCATGGAACACGGCACCGACATCAAAGAGGCCCTGCGCTTCGCGCGCCAGCTCCTGGGGTCACACAAAACCACGAATCGCCAAGTCATATTGATCACCGACGGCGAGCCCACGGCGGCGACGCTCGATCGCGGCGGGCGCCTTCATAGCGGGTGGGGTTCAGCCCTGCTCCACAGCCGTATCGTCCATGAGACGTTAAAAGAAGTCAGGCGTTGCACCCAGAGCGGGATTAAAATCAATACCTTCATGCTGGGCGCCGATTACTACCGACGCGGCTTTATCGATCAACTCTCGCGCCTAAACACCGGACGCGTTTTCTACACCTCTCCCGATCAGATGGGAAACTACATCGTCGTCGACTATATCGCCAACAAACGCAAGCGCCTCGGCCGCTGACTCCTCACCCTACCGCCACTGCATTTTTGGATTGCCGATTTAAAGAAAATCGAATCGCGCGCGACTGTCGACGTCAAGATACTATCGAACTCCCCAGTGAGCACGAATTCGCATTCCAAGCTATTCGGTGATCAAGGCTAAAACTCCGGTGTAGGCGAACAGATGGTTAGCGCCTCCCAGGGGCGCCAGTTCATAACCGCCGAACATGCCGATGAGCGGAAAATCGCCTAGGGCTTGACGGATATAGGCCGAATCGATACCGGGAATCCCGTAAAGCGAGTTGCCTCGCGCGCAACAGTTAAAATATAAACCGAATGCGGGCTTTTTCGTGCCAAGAATTTCCCGCTGCCGCCGCAGCATCTGATTCAGATCCTCTCGCGCCCGCTCCCCGTCGCGCAACGTGAAAATCAACTCCTGTCCTTCTCGCACCTCGTCGGCGACCCCCAAAACGCCCTTATGCGGATCCAATCCTATGATGTTGCGTACCACGTACCTTCCCGGCGCAATTTGATTTTCGTTTGGATGCGCCGGCAGACCAACGAACAATACCATCAGCGCCCGTCTCACGTCTTCTGCCAGCGGTCCTTTGAGAAGTTTCGCGAAAACCTCGATAGCCGGCCGGTCATCGATTTCATAGATCAGATGGTTTTCTGCTTTGGTAATTACCATGGGCTCTGTAATGGGTTGGCATCCCTGAGTGAGATCGATACAGGCTTGGAAAGTACCTGAAAAACACATCCCTGCCACGGCGTTTGTTACCATCGCGTCGCCGCAGAGCTGGTAGGTAGCCCGCGCCGTTCCATTTTCCGACGAGCCGGCACCGATCACGGGAATAAACCCCGCGCCACGCGCAATTCTTGTCAATAACCGCTGCGGCTGGCCGTTGTAGGTATCCGGCAGTAACATTAGGAGTGCATCGGAGCCGACGCGGTTTAAAGTGGCCCGGGCGATATCCGCACCCACTTCATCGTCCCGTTCTCTGAGCGGCTGGAAAACAAAGGGCCGGCTCTGCATCTGATCCGAAGCGAGGACTAACACAGCTACCCCTGGACTGCCCTCGGTCTCGCCCGCTCCGCTGAGCACTCCCGCCGCACTGCAACCGACGATCTGATCGGTTCCCACTATGCGGCGCAGCGTCTCTATGAGCTGGGGTTGCTGAGAACCATGCTCCACCGTAAAAAATACCACGGCGGCATCGGCGCGCCCGACACCGGCTTGCGCCATCGCCTCTTGCGCTGCCTCCTGGGCGGCTAAAGCCGCGGCGGCTTTGGCTGACTGGCCGACTCCAGATCGTATCATGATGGTGGCACTATAAGGGACGGCTAATGGCTCGGTCAAGGGAGTGGATCATGCGAGCTGCCGTCCAATTGAAGTAACAACCGAAATTCGATACAAAATAACTTTGGTCGATATCGCTGCTCACAAGGGACCACAATGAAAATCATTCAAGTACCTCTGCTCCGCGACAACTACGGCTACCTGATCGTATGCCTAAAAACCACTCATGCGGCGATTGTCGACCCTTCCGAGGCAGAACCCGTGCTGCGTCGAGTCGAGCAAGAAAAGGTGATCCTCGAGACGATTCTAAACACACATCATCACCGCGACCACACCGGAGGAAACGAGGGACTGCTGGCAAATCAGCAACTGGAAGTTTGCGGCCATAAAACCGATCAAGGCAGGATTCCCGGCTTGACTCGCGGGGTTGACGACGGGGATGAAATTCAGATCGGTGAATTGCGCGGCAAGGTGCTTTTCATACCGGGTCACACCACCGGTCATGTGGCCTATCTCATTGGTAATAACCTTTTTTGCGGCGACACGCTGTTTACCGCGGGTTGCGGCCGTCTTTTTGAGGGAACACCGGAGCAAATGCACACTTCGTTAAAAAAGCTGATGGCCTTGCCCGACGATACGAAAGTGTATTGCGGTCATGAATACACGGAGAATAATCTCCGATTTGCCCTAACTCTTGAACCCAAAAATCACAAACTGGTATCCCGTTTGGAAAGGGTACAGGCATTGAGGGCACGGGGCGTATCGACGGTGCCGTCGACGATGGAAGAGGAAAAGCAGACCAATCCATTTCTGCGCTGGGATAGCAAAGAACTTCAGATGAGTTTGAAATCAAGCTCGGCCGCTCCGCGCTCCGATCCGGTCTCTGTATTCGCCCAAGTGCGTAAACTCAAAGACGCGTTTTAGCGCACGCTTTCGAGAAATCGTCGCGCCCGCAAGTAAGGCTCAAGCCCGCTGTTACACGCAGATGAAAAATGAATTTTAACGAACGTACTTATCTTTGGTATATTGCCCTCCTCCGGGTCTGGATCGGGTATTATTTTTTGCAGCAAGGCATTGGTAAATACCAGGGAGGGTTTCCCGGCAGTGATTGGATCAGACGCCAAATTGGCGACATTGCCACGCTTGAGATCTACCCTTGGTACAAAACCTTACTGCAAAATTATGTGGCCCCCTATGGCGAGCTCTTTGGCTACCTGGTTACGATGGGGGAGATAGGGGTGGGAATCTCTTTGCTGCTTGGTTTTTTTACCCGCTTTGGCGCTTTAATAGGACTTTTTATGTTGAGCAACTATTACCTGGCGATTGGGATACTTAAGGAAGGGGCGATTTTAGCGCAACAACGAACGTTTATTGTTTGTCTCCTGGTCTTCCTCCTTGCCAACCCCGGCAGGGCTTTGGGGTTGGATGGCCTGCTGTTCAGGAAAGGCAAGGGGTTGCGATGAAAATATCCGGCTACGCTACGGCGCAAGGCACGGAGCGCTATCGCCAACGTTTCGCATCCGGGATTGCGCCGGAACATTTTCGCTCATTCAACGGATTATGGTTGTCCACCATCGGTCTCGGCACTTATCTCGGCAATCACGATGCCGAGACCGATGGGCGTTATCATGACGCGATGGTTCGGGCAGTGGAATTGGGTTGTAATGTCGTCGACAGCGCCATCAATTATCGATTTCAGCGCAGCGAACGCTCCGTTGGTACGGCGCTCAAAGAACTGACCACCAAAGGCTATAACCGCGACGAGATCATCATCGCCACCAAGGGGGGGTTTTTACCCTACGATGGTGCGCCTCCTCAAGATATCGGGAAGTATCTCGAGCAGACTTTCGTCAAGCCGGGCATCGCTGCGTCCTCTGATGTCGTTGCCGGCTGCCACTGCATCACTCCAAGCTACCTGATGAACCAACTCGATTGCAGCTTGAGGAATCTTGATCTCGAATGTATCGACATCTACTACGTCCACAACCCGGAGACCCAACTGGGCAAGATTAGCCGAGAGGACTTCAACTCGCGCCTGCTCCTGGCATTTGAAGCCCTGGAAGGCGCGGTGGCCTCGGGAAAAATCCGCATGTACGGCACCGCTACATGGAACGGTTACCGCAATGACCCCTCTGCCAAAGACTACCTGTCCGTCGCCGACGTTGCCGCCCTGGCGCATAAGGCCGGCGGTGCCAATCATCATTTCAAAGTAATACAACTGCCGTTAAACCTCGGCATGACTGAAGCATTGTCGCTCGCCAACCAACGGGTTGGGGAAAAACAAGTGACCCTGCTGCAAGCCGCTCAAAATCTCGCCATTGCCGTTATGTGCAGCGCGTCGGTGTTGCAGGGACAATTGACGCATGATCTGCCGGCGGTAATTACAGACACCTTTCAGGGTTTGAACACGGATGGTCAGCGGGCTCTTCAATTCGTTCGCTCAACGCCCGGGGTGACCACGGCACTCGTGGGCATGAAACAGCTGAGTCACGTCGAGGAAAACCTTCAAACCGCTCAGGTTCCCCCCGCGCGTTGGGAACAGTACTCAAAATTATTCGAAGCGTCAGAATCAAATTAGCCGGGTGACGAACGCACTTTCCCCCTGTGGTTTGATTCGGAACTAACATAGCCTGGCCTACGAGACGAGGGGGTTTCGCCCATCCCCGTGGGCCGCTAATTGCCGGTTAGATGGTCCAACTTTCCGAACAGAGCTGTCAGTCTCTGTAACGCGATTGACGGCAGAGGGGGCTTCAAGATCGCTTCGACGTTGGCTTTTAGGTGCGCTGGATTTCCAGTACCCGTTAAGACCACCTGCACACCAGGCTCGTGGCGGCAAAAACGATAGGCGGCCTCCGGTAGGGTGGCGGCGCCTCCGTCGCCCAAAACAAATCCTAATGGATTATCTGAATGCAGCGCCCGTGGCGCAATGGCGCCCTGTTTAACCAGCTCTTCACAGATGGCGTTCAATCGCTCAGCCTGGCTCAAGGCCCGCCGTACGACGAACATGTTCAGTACCCCCACCCCCTTTTCCATAGTCAGCGGGAAGACGGTTTTCCGCGCTGAGGGGTTTAAAAGACTGAATCCGACCATTACCACGTCCCACAGATCTTCTTTGAGACTTTGCTGCAACATTGCATGCGACGGATCGACGACGAACCCTTCCGTAACGCCAATATATCGGATCTGGCCCCGCTCCCGCAGGCGAAACAGGATGGGTACCAGTCGCTCCTTGGCAAATATATAATCTTTGGGTTCTACGCCGTGGAGATGATAGACGTCGATGTAATCCGTACGCAGCAGCCTTAGGCTTTGCTCTAGGCTTTCTCTGAACTCTTCTTCAAGATCGGTGCGACCCTGCGGCGGTAATGTTTTCTTGGTGGAGATCACCAAGCGATCACGCGGGATTCCTGCGATCGCCCGACCCACCACCGCTTCCGTCCCATAGGACTCCGCGGTATCGAGAAAATTGATGCCTAAATCTATGCCCTGCCTGACGAGCTTAATCGCATGGTCTTCAGATTGAGCGCTTCCACGAAGCCCCAGCCGGCTCGGCCCCCCGCAACCTAGACCGGCAACGCTCACTTTCAATCCGGTTCGCCCTAGATTTATATAATCCATTACTCCCTCTCTACGCGTACTCCCAACACCTCACCCCTGGCGCGGATTTGCCCGCCTGCGCTCAAAGTGCAACTCAACCAAATTTTTTTTCCTGCCGATTTTGTAATGCGCGCCCGCAGCTGCAAGGGTTGATCGATGGGCGTCGGCCTCAAGTAAGATATATTCAAATTGGCCGTCACGTAGCCGATACGCGGAATTGTTCCGATGGGGCGCTTTTCGCTGCGATAAGCGTGGGCAATAGCCAAATTGAGGCTGTGACAATCGATTAGCGAGGCGATGATTCCACCGTTGACGATCTCCTTGGAACCCCCGCAGTGATGCGCCTCGGGCCTCCACGTGGCAACTGCTTCCTCGCCGTCCCAGTAGCTCTTGATTTGCAAGCCTCGTTCATTATCCGCCCCGCAGCCATGGCAGTGGGAAACGGAGCCTTGGTCTTGAAAAGCAGCATCGTTCATTGCTCGCCGACAGCCTTATTTGCTCTTATCGAGTTTCAATGAAGCTGAGTTGATACAGTAGCGAAGGTGCGTCGGCGCCGGGCCGTCGTCGAACACGTGACCGAGGTGGGCATCGCACCGACTGCAGAGAGCTTCGGTGCGGCGCATGAAAAAGCTATTATCCTGCTCAGCGGTGATATTTTCTTCCGATACCGGCGCCCAAAAGCTCGGCCAGCCGGTGCCGGAATCGAACTTGGTTTCGGAGCTGAACAACTCATTGCCGCAGCAGGTGCAGCGGTAGACGCCCGTTTCGTGACAATCCCAGTATTGTCCTGTAAATGGGCGCTCGGTGCCTTTTTTACGACAGATATGGAACTGTTCCTCGCTCAGCTCTTTTTTCCATTCTGCGTCGGTCTTTTTGATCTTTTCTTTCATTGCGTTCTCCTCGCCGGGGAGCCAGTGAGATCCGCCCCCTCATCTTATTCCTCTCCCCCGTTGCGACCGATTTTCTCATCCAACGATGGCAACGGCGCCTTAGCGCTGCATATTGACAAATTGTAGAGGAATGGGGAGCTTGGCCGCCCGTAGCATTTGAATGACTTCCTGCAAGTCGTCGATCTTCTTCCCGGTCACTCGAACTTGATTTTCCTGGATGGCCGACTGCACTTTAAGCTTGCGCTCTTTGATCATCTTGACTATATTTCGCGCCGTATCCGAATCCACCCCTTCTTTGATTGCGATCTCTCGCTGGATCAGCCCTTGCGCGGCCATCTCGCTCGCTTTGGATTCCAGGCATTTGGTGTCGACCTTTCGCTTGACCAGATTCTCGAGAAGCGTGTCCTGGACCCCCCTCATCTTCATCTCGTCCTCGGTGGTGATGACTATTTTTTTTTCCTTTTTGTCCAGCACGATTGCCGTTTTCGATTGCCGAAAGTCATACCGTGAAAGAATCGCTTTTTTGGTGATATTGACTGCGTTATCGACCTCTTGGAGGTCTATTTGGTTGACAATGTCAAAGGACGGCATGACGGCAAATCTCCTTTGCTCCAATCCCGATGACCTGCGGTGCAATGGTTCGCTGGAGGAGTTTTTTCAGTCTTTAAATCTTTCGGCTATACCTTGCGTCTTGGCTTCCTGCGGCGTCGCTTTCCCGGAGTCTTGATCGTCGCGCCACTCAGCACGAAATCCAAGATATCGCTGCGTGTGATAATGCCCACAAGCTTTTTGTTGCTCAGCACCGGGAGCGAACCGATTCGATGGCGTTTTAATAACCCCACGGCCGCCGCCAGTGTGGTCTGCGGCCTAACCGTTAAAACGTCGTGGGTCATGACCTCTTCCACGGTGTATCTTTCCGCAAACTCGTCGATGGCTTTGGTGTTACCGATCGCCATACTCGTAGGGTAGGCGTCCCGGATATCTCTGTCCGTGACTATTCCCACCAGACGATCGTTGTCGAGCACCGGCAACTGGTTGACGCGGTGCTTAGCCATCAGTTGCCTGGCGATTCCAATGCTGTCATAAGTTTCGACAGCCAGCACGCTCTCGGTCATCCAATCAATGACCCGGACCGTATTGGGCTTGTTCTGCGCCATTACAATTGCTCCATGGTATAGCCCCGTTGCTTCAATAGCTCAATGATCCCGTCTTTGCCGACCAGATGCCCTGCTCCCACAACCACCATCACGTCCAACCCTTCGGCGATAAGCCTTTCGATTTGCCCGAGCCAGCGTCGATTCCGTTCCGCAAACACTTTTTGATGAAGTTCCGGGAATTGCTGCATTCCCTTCAACAGCAATTTTTCCACTCCCGTTAGATCGCCCCTTGACCAGAATTGAACGATCTGGTTTACATTTTCATCGAGCAGGGTTATTTCATTGAGGCTTTGGCGGAGAAGCATTTCTTGATTTCGCTTTGACAACTGGTCCAACAGCCCGACTTGAAATTCAAGGGTTTCTAATCCTGCGGTTTCCTTGCCGGCCTGCTTTGCCCGTTTCGCCAGATACCGGTCGATGCCGTGATTGGGATCGAAGCCGAGTTGTTGTAGCTTGAGCGACGTCAACATCAGCGCCACCACCCAGGGTTTAAAGGAATTCAATGCTTTGATCTCGATGCCGAGATCCTTGGCGCGCCGCTCGGCTAAGGCGTAGGTATCGCTGGGAATGTTTTGCCGTAGGGTTGTGCCATCGCGATAAATTCCTTTTTCCGCGGTCACCGCCTGTGCTTTCTGCGTTGTCGCGTCTGGTAAATCAATCTCCAGTACTAGTTTCTTAACATTGTCGAAGGCGTCTTCAATGACTTTTTTGAGCGGATAGTGCTCTTTCTTCATGAAGTGAATTGAGCCCACAATGTAAAAACGGCTATTGGCGGACTGCAATTGCCATAGAAAGCTTTTCTCTTGGGCTCCCGCCTGCCCTAAGAGCCCACAAAACACTGCAACTAATAGTATGGAGGCAAAAAGCCCACCAATTCGAGTGCACCTCGGTTTGATCATTGGCTATCCTTTTTTAGAAAAAGTGCGGCGCGTGGCGAAACCGATCGGGACACCCGGCCTGTACTCCTGCGGCTTTGGCCTGCAAGCCTTTGGCCCGAGGGCCTGACGGGCGAAATTTCTACCACTCCAGCCGTATGCAGATCTCGTCACCCCGCGGCTCTACGGGAAGCACGGTGAGCGGCGGACCGCCGTGGGGCATTACGCATTCTCCGGTGTGAAGGTCAAAGCAATAATTGTGATTATTGCAGCGCACCTTTGTGCCGTCGAGTGTACCTGTTTTGAGGTCGGCTTCTTCGTGAGGGCATTGCCGCGAGAAGGCGAAATACTTGCCATCTACGTTCGCCAAGAGCACCGGGCGCCCGCCGAGATCCACCTCCTTCATCGCGCCCGCGGACAATTCACCGACGCGCGCCACCGCAACGTAGCTCACCCCCATCGCGTCAAGCCGCTTCTTTCTGTTGGCGGTGAAGCGCACCCCGTACCACCTGTCCGGATAGTTCGCCGCTCGTGCGTCCGTCTTCCTGAATGACCGTGCCGTTGACGACGGTATAGTGCATTCCTTCAGCGCGCTGAACCATGCGTTTGCTTCCTGCGGGATAATCGTTGGCCCACTCGGGTTCGTGAGAGCCGACGGTATTGGGATCGAAAATCGCCATATCGGCAGCGTAACCTGGCCGCAGCAAGCCGCGTCCGCGCAGTCCAAAAATCGAAGCAACGTGGAACGTCAGTTTGTTAACGGCTTGTTCCAGGCTCATGACCTGCCGCTCCCGCACCCACAAGCCCAGTAATATCGTTCCGTAACCGAAATCGGCGCCGAATTGTACATGAGCGCCCGCATCCGAGGTGCCGATCAAGACATAGGGGCTGCGCAATATCTCGCCCATGGCGTTGACATCACCGCCATTGTTGGCGTTCCAGAAAATGGTCTCGAGATTTTCCTCCAGCGCGAGGTCGAGGAAAGCATCCAGCGGATCTTGATTGCGCATGGCCGCCATCTCGGCGATCGATTTACCGACATATCGCTGATTTTCTGGCTTGACGACTCTTTCGACCCTCGGTATGTCCCAGCGCCGATGAAAGTTAGTCGTGCGTGGCTCGGCGAAATCCGCGCGCATTTTCTGTCGCGTGGCGCCATCGGCGAACGCTTCTTTGCGCACGCTTTCCGGCAGGAACATCAAATTTTTCCATGTCGGGAATTCATCGAAGATCTGACAGTTCTTGAGCTGAAAATGCCGCACAAGCGGCACGGTGTGAGACAACCCGTAGGCCTGGTAGCCGTCGCGGAATATGGGTTCCACGGCATCCAGCTGCTCGCGCCATAAATTGGGCTCGGCCCAGCGGTGCTGCAGGCTCTGCCACAGAACCGGTCTTTGAGTGTGCTTCGCCAATCTATGATAGAAATCGAAGTGTTTGATCTTGTTGAGACCGAGAATCGTCTCAATTACTCCGGCGTTACGCTCCGCCAGCACATCGCAAAGGGCGAAAAATTCGTCGTCGTTGGCAAGCCGGCTGGCAACAGGTTTCCCGTCCTCCCGCATATGCCGCTCGTTGCGGTTGGTGGAAATCCCCAGCGCGCCGCCTTCCATGGCGTCCAAAACCTGCGCGCGCATCTGTTGAATCTCTTTATCCGTCGCTTCTCGCTCCACAGCATCTTCCCCCATCACGTTGTGCCGCACCGCGATGTGGCCAACCAACCCGCCGACATTGATACCAATCTTGCCTTCAAAGTTGTCCAGATATTCGCCAAAGGAGTTCCAAGCCCACTTCACGCCCTGCTCCAGGGCGAAGCGCGGTATCGCCTCAACTCGCACAAAGCTTTTCACCAGGGCGTCTTCGCCGCCAGCTTTGACAGGGGCGAGGGTCAACCCGCAGTTTCCCATGATGACCGTAGTGATGCCATGCTGCGGCTCACAGGTGCCGTAAGGGTCCCAAAGCATTTGCGCATCGAGATGGGTATGATGATCGATGAATCCGGGAGCCACGGCCAAGCCCGTAGCGTCGATGGTCCGCGCCGCGCTGCCGTTCAGTTTTCCGATCTCCACAACCCTGCCGTCCTTGACGCCAACGTCAGCGTTATATGACGGCAGCCCGGATCCGTCCACGACACGACCGCCACGCACTTTCAGATCATACTCCATGTTGTCATACCTCCTCGTAACCGATGGCTCCCCCTTTTCCTTCCTGGAATGAGGGAGATTCTTATTATCGCCCGCAAGATATGAAATGACAAGGCGCCATGTCAATCGAAATCCGCGGCCCGGCAACCCCAACGGGTAAAACGTCAAATCCCGGGATCTATGACGGTATAAAAGAAGAAAAAATTACGGTATTTGATTTTTACAATTTGGTGAGCTTCATGAATCCTGGTCTTTAACCATTCGCAGGAGCTCGTGAACTGAGGATCGGGCGATCACACGATCGAATTGCGCCCGGTAATTGGCAACCAGGCTGATGTGATCTATGAGCACATCATACACTTTCCATTCTCCGTTGACGTCGTGAAGGCGATAGTCAATGGTTAACTCCCCGCCCCGGTCGCCGAGCAACGTGGTTTCCACCTGCGCTTGATCAGCGTCGCGAAATTCACGCTTGAATTGAATTTTTTCGGCGCTGGAGGAGCGTACGGTCCTACCATAGGTAGCCAAGAGTCGTTGCGTCAGCGCGTGGACGAATTCCCCCTGCTCCTTCGGTTCCAGCTTTTTCCAATGGGGCCCCAGCGCGCGTTTGGTCAATTCAGAAAAATCAAAACGAGCAAAGATCAATTTGCGAGCTTTTTCGGGTAAACCGTTGGCGCGCAGTTCAGCCACAGGCGTGGCTGCAAGAATGGTAACAAAATCGTTGATAGTGGCGCTCAGTTGGGCCGTCGGCTCGCCTGCCCGAAGGATTGGAGGAGTTAAGATTAAAGACAAATACACGAGCACACGTATCCAGTATCTAGGGATTTTCATAACACAATCTCCTTGTGGATTTGCCCGAAAGGCCCGTCGCCCTCTGGCCATTAGACGATTCGGAGCGAAGAAAAGATTCGAGCACTCTAACAAATTTTTCTGGTAAATCTAGAGGCATTGCATATTTTTTATTGAAAGTATTTTGCCTTCGTCTCGGTTTTCTTCACCGCACTTGTCAGTCGCTCCCGCCTTCCGGTACAATACTCATTATCGCGAGGCTCGTCCTTAACAATTATTAAGGAGTTCATTGGTTAGTAGACATTCGACAACCCAGGGGCGAGTCCTGGAGAGCGCGGCCACGCGAACTTGAAGCAAGCGGCCAGGCCCAAGCCGCTGGGTTAATCGCCCTTGGGGTGGATCGGGTGGTGGCCTATGAGGCACTGACCCATTGGCCGCGCTTGGCAGGGCTTGTCCCTGGGATTTGCACAACATAATTTGTCAAGAAACTTATGAACTTTTTAGTAAACTTCGGACCGAAGGGAGCGAAACTGAAGGCCGCAGACGCAGAAGCGTTCAGGTTCTGTGAGGCTCATCGGCTGCGGCCGGAAGCTTTGCCCCTGAGGACCATTTTCGGGGGGAATCACCCGTTGACGGAGGAGGATTCGGTAATTGCACTATTTTGCCTATGGCTCTAACATGAACTGGGAGCAGATGCAGCGTCGTTGTCCTTCTTCTCAATTCGTTTGCGTTGCAAAGCTGCCGGATTATCGCTTCGCCATCGCACGGCATTCCCGCTTGCGCAACTGCGGCACGGCGAACATCCTGCCCGAGCGTGGAAACGAAGTTTGGGGCATTGTTTACAACGTCAGTGATGACGATCTCGCCGCCCTCGACGCTTTTGAGGACGGCTATGGCCGTACGAGCGCCCTGGTATTTAACGGCGACAACGGCGGCCAGCCCATTGAAGTTCTCGTCTATGTCGCGGCAAAAGAAGAGAACATCCCTCTGCCCAACCCCGAATACAAAGGACTCATACTCCAAGGCGCGCGCTACTGGCGCCTCCCTCAAAACTATCGCGCCATGCTGGAAACAATCGAGGTGGCGCAGCTCTAATGCTTTTCCATTAGACACAAAGTAAAGGGCGCGTTATTATTACAAAAGGCACCAACAATCACTTCCACTGGATAACTATGCCCGACGATCCTGCGACAGGTGGCGAAGCGCCAGAAAAGCTTGTTTGGCCCCGGAAATCCTGCATCTCGTGCCGAAGCTAGCGATGGTGTTGTGGAACCTGACGGTTCTGATATAAGCTTTTAGAGAAATCAGGAGATAACTTCATGAGCCAACCGAAAAAGTCAACCAATCCCAAAGTTACCATCATCGCTAGCAAAGGGGCCAATCAGGCCATCAACTACCTTTTGGAAGACCGCGACGAACTGGAATGGCTGGTTGCCATCGGACGAAATCACAAAGGCGATATTTTCTTTTACGACACCGGCGGAGACATCATTCAGGATCTCGGAGCTCTCGAGTATATCAAGGAACGTATTACGAGGGATTACTTTGGCGAACCGGACGAGTGACCGGCTATTGCTAATCGAAATAATTTTCACACCGCGTCTCCGCGGCAAGCCCCGCGGGAGTCTTAGGACATTAGATTTTTAACCCGGGTATTTTCGGTTTATAGCGCAACGGCGCAGAGCCTTGCGGCAAATAATCCTCCAACCGCGTCGTCTCCCAACCCACGGGTCGCAGCCGCTCGAATTCATTGCGCCGCTTGGGATCGCACTCCGGCGGTTTGGTGGCGTCAATCAGAACCTTACCACCGGTGCGATGCCAGCCCGGCGCGCCCGGATGGCCAAATTCGGGGCATGACGGATCCATCGCATGAATCTTGGCGCCGGGAATGATTACTATATCTTCCTGCGGGTTGACGCGCGTATTAATCGCCCACAAAACTTCCGCGTAGTTAAAAATATCGACATCTTCATCGACCGCGATGGCGACTTTTGGATGCTGGTACTCGCTGGAGAGTGCGGCCAACAGGACGTTTCGCGCCTCTCCATAGGTGCGCGCATTCATTTGCACGACGACGCCGAAAATACCGGGCATCACGAGCACATTTTTCACGTCGGCAAAGCCGCCCACGGTTCGGATACGGCGGAGAATTTGTGCCGACATGGGAACCTTATGATAAACGCAACCCTCGACCTCCGTGCCGTTCTGGACGTTTTTGAAAATCGCGTCGTGGCGCATGGTCACCGCTTTGACGTTGACGATGGGATTCATACCGGAGCCCGTTAAGTAATAGTCCTGGAACTCGCTGAAAGGCCCTTCTTCCTCGCGCACCCTAGGCGGGATTTCCCCTTCGATGATAATTTCCGCGTGGGCGGGGACTTCGAGGTCGACGGTTTGGCACTTCACCAGCTCGACTTCCTCTTTAAGCAGCGCCGCAGCGATTTCCAGCTCGTCCACTCCATAGTGAGTGGTCGTCGCAGCGGCGAAATAATACATGGGATGGTGACCGATCATGATCGCCACCGGCATCGGCTTGTTCTCTGCCTCGTATATCTGATAGTTCGCCCAGGCGTGACGCGGATAAAGAAGAATGCCGAACTTTCGCGGGCCCTTCATTTGCAGGCGGTGAAAACTCAGATTGCGCCGTCCGGTCTCGGGATTTTTTGTGATCATCAGTCCAGAGCCGATATAGGGCCCACCGTCGCGAATCCCCGCTTGATGAATCGGCATCCGAGTTACGTCCACCTGATCCCCAATCGTAATTTTTTCTTTTGCCGGACCGCTTTGAACCATCCGCGTGCTTCCCAACCGCTCGGTGCGGCGCACAAACTCCGGAACCATCTCGTCGCGATGGGTGCCGAACGCCGCGGGCGCCAGTGACACATCGCCCGGCGCCTGTCCCAAGCAGCGCCACCCCGGATAATTCGGCAGGTTCTCAAACAACAGCGCCCGATCCCTTGCTTGCCAGAGCAACGCCCCCATCTGCGTGCGCGGATCCACGGGTTTGGAGATTCGAGCAAGCAGACCTGAAGCTTCCAACTGATCGATCCACGAGCGCATGTCTTGGGGCATAAAGGGAGTCTCCTTCTGGAGGAAAAAAGTATCGATATCGTTAGCGGCTAACAGACCGGGGTAAAATAGTCAATGCGATGGCCTTGATCATTGAGCTTAAAAAACCAGAACCGGAACGGCACCTCGCCTATCGTGGCCAGTACATCATTACCGTCACACCCAACAAGGCGATGGCGCCGCCGGCGATATCGAAGCGATCGGGCGCATGCCCATCCAGAACCCATCCCCATAGTAAAGATAGGACAATGAAGAATCCTCCATAGGCCGCGTAGACCCGCCCAAAATGTGCCGGCTGAAAAGTGGGGATAATTCCGTAAAGAATCAGAACCGCCGCCCCGACAAAACCCCACGCAAAGCCTTTACCCTCCCTTAACCACTGCCAGACGAGCCAGCCGCCCCCAATCTCGCAGAGACCGGCTACGAGAAACAAAAATACGGAGTACGGAATTTGTTTTGCGGGCATTCGACCTCCCATCAAACCATGTAGCTGATGTCATCCGAATGGCTTGGATACGCATAGCGCATTTCTTTTAGTTGGTCCGCTGTAAGCCCACAACGAATGGCCATCGCAAAGAGATTGATGGTCTCCTCGGCATGCGGGCCAAGCAAATGGGCTCCGACAATACGGCGGCTGCTTTCTTCGACGAGAACTTTGTATCCAGAGTGCTTTACGCCCACGCGCCGCGACGAATACCAACCCCCAGTGTCCCCCTGGTCGACCGCCAGCTTGAGGCCCTGCTCCCTGGCTGCTCCTTCCTGCTGCCCAACAGCCGCTAGCGGAGGAATTGTAAAAACTACTGACGGCACCCCACTGTAATTAGGTTTCTCTTTGTTCCCGTTCAAAAGATTGGCGGCAACGACGCGCCCCTCCATGCTGGCGACGGGTGTCAACCGCGGACCCTCCGTCGCAGCGGAGTCACCAGCGGCATAAACGGCGGCATTGGAGACGCTTTGGAGAAATGAATTGACGGCAATCCCTTTCTGCGTGTACTCCACACCCGCCCTCTCCAGGTTTAACTCCTCTACCTCGGGAACACGGCCAGCACCGTGGACGACAAGGTCGGCTTCGAACTTCAACTTTTTTCGACCGTGGGACGCATGAACGACAAATTGCTTGCTCCTCTTTTCGATTCCTTCGACTGCCGTGCTCAACCGGACCCGAATCCCGATCGCCTCGCTCGCTCGAACTAATCTGGCAACAAGGTCAGGGTCAAAGCTGACCAGCGGGCGAGAGCTGCGGTGAACGATGGTCGCTCCAGATCCGGCCCGCGCCGCCACGTGGGCAAACTCAAACGAGATATACCCTCCGCCGACAAAGAGCACTCGACGGGGAAGTTTTTTTAACTCCAGAAACTGATCGCTCGTTATAAGATGCTCTTCACCCAATATTCCAAGTTTGGCAGGGCATGCACCCGAAGCGATGACGATATGTTTTGCCGATAACGTTTCGTTGCCGATTTGCACGACCGTGCGATCCACAAAGCGAGCCACGCCATGAAAGGTTTCGATACCGGCTTTTCTCAAGCTTTCTTCTCTTTGCTTGGGCACCGAGGCGACGAAGGATTTCTTGAAGATCATGAGCGCAGGCCAGTCGATTTTTATTCCTCCTGGTTTGATCCCCTTGTCTTTCATCCGGCGCGCCCAGTCGACTACCTCTGCGGCTCCCACCAACACCTTTTTGGGATCGCAGCCGCGCAAAGCGCATGTTCCTCCAAACGGGCGCGAGTCGACGACGGCAACGCTTCGGCCCGCCGCGCGGCACCGCAAGGCAACCGTCGCCGCCGCAGAACCTGTTCCAATAGCTATAAGATAGAATTTCCCGTCCATGGCGTCCTCGGCAAGTCATTTCATCAAGATGCTTCCCGACACTTTTTTACTCTCCACCATCCATAGGCGGCGAGGATCAAGAAGAGTCCGAGCAGGGGAAAAAGAACGATATCCAGATACGGAGTAACGGTCGCCAATCCCATGAACCCGAGCCCAACCACAAGTACGGGGGTAAAACAGCAGATAGCTGCCACCACGGTACCCCAGATCCCCGACTTATAACAACGCTGGGCGCGCTTTAACGGACCGGTTGTCATAATGCTCTTTTCTTTGATTGTCCCTGCCACAAAAATCGCCGCGTCCACCCTCAGCTTTTGATTCTCGTACAGGCGTAGAGGTTTTCGGCGTGATCGGCGATTACCTCACGGGCCAGCTCGACGATCTTTCTTACCCGCGGATCTGTGATCTGATAAAAAACACTCGTGCCTTCTTTTCGGCTTGTGATGTAGCCGCACCACTTGAGACAGGCCAGATGATTAGAGATATTGCTTTGCGGCACGCCCACCAACTTGATCAACTCGGAGACGTTCCGCTCTTCCTCCAGTAGATTTTCGACGATCCGCAGTCGCGTCGGGTCTCCCAAACCTTTAAAAAATTTCATCAAAATCTCGTTGGATTCGGCGAAGGCGACGGGCTTGGTTCTTGGTTTTGGCATTTTTCATTATCCTTAAATATTTTTAGATAATGATATATAGGAAATTCAAACAGCACTGTCAAGCCCTTAGGGACCCTCCATTTTGGGCTCCAAACAAGTACCCTTGACATATACCCCCCCGGGGTATAAAGATAAAGGCAAACCACGGAGGTCAAGCATGGCGAACGGAAACGAGTTGATCCTTCCTCCTGCGCGTAGTGCCGCGGCAAAACGGCTCAATCGCATCGAGGGACAAATCAAAGGCATTAAAAAAATGGTCGAAGAGGGTCGCTACTGCGTCGAGGTATTGGGACAAATTTCGGCCGTTCAGGAAGCGCTGCGGGGCGTCGGCAAGCTTATCATGCGAAACTATTTGGAGAACTGCGTTACTCACTCCTTGAGATCGAAAAATCGAGGAAAGGCAGAACAAACCTACAACGAACTCATGGACGTGGTTTACAAGTTCGCAAAGTAGGGTCGATTTTTTTGAAAAGGCAAAGCAGACCGTACGATTTGAACGATTTGCAGAGACTTGATCATAAATTTGACCTTTGCACTTTGCAATTTTCATTTTGCAATTGATTAGCCATGGAAAAGGCTCAATACAAAATCGGCGGCATGTCCTGCTCGTTTTGCGTCGGCACCATCCAAAAAGCTCTCGGCCGCATCGATGGAGTCAAGGAAGTCCACGTGAGCCTCGCCCATGAAGAGGCTCTCATTGAATATGACCCGATGATGGTTGAGCCCCAAGAGTTTAAGGACACGCTCGTGGCGGTTGGCTACACCGTCCGCGACCCGGCAAAGGTTCGTACCTTCGAAGAAGAAGAACAGGAAATGAGTCAGGAGCGAGACCGCCTGATCGTTGCTGCATCGCTCACGGGAATCACGCTTCTTTTGATGGGGCTCATGTGGCTCGACCGCATGTTCCCTCGCATCGAGTTCATTACTTTGGCCCTTGCTTTCGTTACTGTCTTTATCGTCGGCTGGCCGATCCTCAAGATGGCCTGGGGTTCGCTGCGCCGGGGAATATTTAATCAACATGTGCTTCTCGAGTTTGCCGCCTTTGCCGGCCTATCAGGAGGAATACTGGGACTCTATCTGCCCCGCAATTTTCCGGCACCGGATTTTTTCGGCGTCGCCGTCTTTGTCACGGCCTATCATATCCTTAGCCAGTATACCTCTCTCCACGTGCGCACGCGCAGCTCCCAGGCGGTGCGAAAACTATTGAGCCTTCAGCCGGCGACGGCACGCGTTATCCGCGATGGTGCGGAAAAAGACATTCCCATTGAAGAGGTGAAACCCGGCGATTTGGTACGGATAAGACCCGGAACTCAAGTGCCTGTAGACGGCGTGGTGGTCGAAGGCGCATCGGCGGTCAATGAGAGCTTGGTCACAGGGGAACCCCTGCCCAAGGATAAATCCCAAGGCGACGAGATCATCGGCGGATCGGTAAATCAGACAGGAACCTTGGTCGTAAAAGTCACCAAGGTTGGATCGGAAAGCTTTCTTCAACAAGTGGCGCGGCATATCCAAGAAGCCCGCGCATTAAAGCCGAGCATAATTCAGCTTGTGGATCGGATTCTCGTGTATTTCGTGCCCGGTGTCCTGGGCTTCGCCGGAGTAGCAATTATTGTATGGACCCTTGTGGTCTGGGTCATCACGGGCGAGCCGAATCCAATTCGAGCAACTTTTGCCGCGCTGGCGGTGCTCGTTATGGGTTATCCGTGCGCCCTGGGCATGGCAACACCGCTGGCCATGATCCGGGGCGGAGGCGAAGCCGCGCTCAAAGGTATCCTGATGAGAAGCGGCGAGGCGTTCCAGACCTTCAAAGACGTAAAAACTGTCGTCCTCGATAAGACCGGTACCATTACCCTAGGCCAACCAATGGTTTCGGACATCATTCCCCTTACCGACTTTAGGACCGAGAGCCTGCTCGAGCTTGCGGCAAGCGCCGAGCAATTTTCCGAACACCCATTGGCCCAGGCGGTTGTGCAGCGCGCCCAGGAAATGAATTTAACACTAAAACAAGCGCGCAATTTTAAAGCCCTGGCGGGAGAAGGAGTCAGGGCTCAAATCGATGATAAAAGCGTTCTCGTTGGTAGCTTGCGCTTTCTCGAAAGCGAAGGTGTAAGCGTCGAAGCCGGAAAAGAAACAGCCTCCTCGATGCAATCGGAGGCGAAGACGGTCATAGGAGTCGCCGAAGAAGGGCAACTTATCGGACTGCTCGCCATCACCGATAGCATCAAGTCAGATGCGGAAGAAGCGATCGGGCAGATGAAAGAGTCCGGACTTACGTTGGTCATGATCACCGGCGACAATGCGGAGACGGCGCAGGCAGTGGCCAGCCGGGTACGCATAGCAGAAGTCTTTGCTCAGGTGTTGCCGCAACACAAGGCCGCCAAGGTGCGAGAACTACAGAAAAAAGGGATCCGGGTCGCCATGGTAGGCGACGGCATCAACGACGCTCCGGCTTTGATGCAGGCAGATGTAGGAGTTGCCATTGGGGCAGGCACGGATATCGCCATTGAATCTTCGGATGTGATTCTTGTGGGGGAGCGTCTGGGTGCGTTTGTCGATGCCTATCACATTGCGAATAGCAGCTTCCGCAAAACAGTTCAAAACTTAGCCCTCGCTTTTTCCTTCAATGGTATTGGCGTCCCCCTCGCCATGACAGGACTGGTACATCCGGTCTGGGCCATGATCGCGATGGCCGCCAGCGTGACCGCGGTTCTTCTCAATTCGTTCGGCGGACGACTTTTACCGAAACCCAAGCAACAAGAGGCCTCTCGAGCGGCTGTTAAATGGGAGGATGTCGACACCTTCAGCTTAACGGTGCCGACCATTCATTGTGAGGGATGCGTACAGGTTATTCGCGACGCGCTTAGCCGATTGCCGGAAGTGATCAGCGTGGAAGGAGAGCCCAGAGCAAAACGGGTCCGTGTTTCAATTCAAAAAGGCTCGCTATCCAAATCGGATCTTACGGATCAAATTTCCAAACTCGGGCATGTCGTAGAGTAGAATCAATAATATGGACTTTTATCAAATCATTCTCGTGCCGCTCGCATTCGGACTGCTCGGCTTCATCGAGCCATGCTCTATCGGAGCCAACATCATTTTTTTAGGCTACGTGAAATCACGAGAGCGTAGCAAGGTCGTTGAGGCACTGAAGTTCACGCTAAGCCGCGCTCTCTTCTTGGGATTAGTCGGGCTGGCCGTCGGACTTCTCGGACAGCCTCTGCGACTGGGCGCTTATTCCTATTCCCTGCTGCTAGGCGTTCTGTACGTGGCCTTGGGTTTGCTGGGATTTTTGTGGAACTTTTGGGGTGGGGGTTTTCCGTCCCTCGACGTGGGCCGTTACCTCCCCAAGGAAGGGGCATTTCCCCTCGGAGTGATATTCGGACTCAGCGCGCCGGCATGTTCCCTTCCGTTGTTTCTAGCCCTCATAGGGCTCGGCGCAATCAGAGGAGCATGGGTGGGATTTTTTACTCTCTTTCTCTTCGGACTGGCCCTGTCGGCTCCTCTTGTCTGGATCGTTCGTTCAGAAAAAGCCGAAGAGATCCTGCGCCGACTTGGAAAGGTCGCGTTCAGGGTCCCCTATTTCGCGGAATTCTTGTTAATTTTCGTGGGCGGCGTGACCATCTTCATCGCCTGGCGCCAGTTATTGACCGTTTAAGGAGAGGTATATGCGTAAATGGGCCATTACAGTCGTCGTCATATTGATCGGGTTCACCGGCATGGCCGTTGGCTACTATTTAAATCCCGCAGGAGTTCCTCCCGTCACGGCTTATACAGAAGGAATGGAAATCAAATTCATTCACACGGAGGCGTCAGACCCCAAAGTCGCCGAGCTTTTAACCAACATGATGCGCTCCCCGGTTCTTACCGTAGTGTCGCTCACCAACGCGCCCGAATCCATGCTGGCGAACGTTTATGTTTTTAAAAACGGCGTAGGCGGAGCCGGGCCCTTCGGATTTCAGCCCGATGTCTTTGATCATCCACCGGGGACTGAAGGTTACAGGCCGCTGCGCTCGGTGCTGTTGGTTAGCTGGAAAAACGAGGGCACTGCCCGCGAGCTCAAATCGGCTGCGGAGATTAAGGCGGCATTGGAGAAAGGCGAACTCACAATCGAAAATCCCGGAGTCGTAGTGAACATGCCGCTCCTCACCTGGCCGGGTGGGAGGAGATGACGGGATGATAAAAATAAAAACGGCGATTTACGTCGCGTTTTTTCTGGGCCTATCCCTTGTCGGTCACAAGTGGCTGGCGCCGATTCACCATTACGAACCTACTTTCGCGTTCGCAGCCGACCTGATCAAAGGCCCCGCTCCGAATCAAGGTCAGAAAAAAGTAATTTTCAAAAACTTGGGAATGGTTTGACTGTTTTGCAGGGCCGCAGTTGCGGCCAAATTAAAACAGCTCCCCGGAGTTATCGCTTACGATGTGGATTTGAAAAGCGACAGCGCGACGGTTCTTTATGATCCAGCCACAGTGACCATTGAAAAACTGAAACTGGCCATCGCAGAGGCGGGCTTTCAAGTGAGAGGAACAGAGGAGATCCCGAGGTGATAGACATCATCTTCCACTGGATGCAGCAGCTTTACGAAGCGCTGGGGTCCACCACAGCAATCTCTCTATGGGTCTACCTTCTGGTTGCTCTGGGAGGCGTGGCGAGCGCCGTCAGCCCCTGTTACGTCCCCGTGCTCACCATGTTCGGCGGCTATGTCAGCGGCTACGCTTCCTTAAACAAAATGGGCGGAATTTGTCTCGCGCTTCCTTTCATTTTGGGTAATGCAGTGACTCTCGCAGCGGCAGGAGCCGTCTCCGCAGTCGTTGGCAAATCCGCCTTACAGATCTTTAGCGGATATCAGCTAGACCGGTGGATTCCCGGGATCGTTGGCCTCTTGATGGGCCTTCAGCTTCTCGGGATCTTAAAGCTGAAAATGCCCGTGATGCCTATTTTCCGCTGGGCACGCCAACCCAGTACTGGGCTGGGTTCATTTGCTTTGGGTCTCCCCTTTGGGCTCGTGGTCACCCCCTGCACGATTCCGATATTTTTTGCCATGGTGGCATTCGTGGCGCTCCAGGGGAGTGTCTTGCATGGAGCTCTTCTCATGGTGGCCTATGCGATTGGGCGGGGCATTATTCTTACGGCCGTCGCGGTTTCTGTCGGGGCTTTAAAGATCTTCGACGTCGCGCGGTCGTCTCAATATCTCGAACAGGCAAGCGGCATTCTTATCCTGATTGTCAGCGTCGGCCTGCTCCTTTTCTACAATAGGTTTGTCCAATTCACCATGCAATGGATGGCGATGGGAGCGATGAAGTGACAGAAATACATGAGCGCGCTTGAGCGGGGCCTTAAAAATCCCTTCAGGAACAAGATGAGAACAACAGTTGTCCTCGTCTTGTTGTCTGTTGTTATGGGCCTTTTTGCGGTGATGGTTCAGGTCGCGTTCCAAACTCGAGAGCAGCTGGAAAATCTTCAGGCTCGCCTACGTACGCTTATTGAACTTCGTGAGGCCGGAGCCTTCGGGACCGGTGGGTTCGGCGGAGACAGACCGGTCGGGTCGGACGAGTTCTCGATCACAACCCTTGCAATGATTAATGAGATTCCCAGCGCCAAGCACATTACTAAAGTCGAGGAGTACGTGCATACGCCGCAAATTGACCCCGCGAAGCCGAATGCCTACGCCATGATCATTGGCCTCAGACCGGGCTCACCGATGCGGGCGATCGGCGAGGTCGATTATGAAAACGCCAAAATTATAGCCGGCCGAGGGCTACGCGATGAGGATGTTAAAGAGGATGTGGCTGTTGTTGGCCGGTTGTACGCGAAGGAGCGGGTCGAAATTCACGGGATGATAAATGAATCGGCTCTCGATGGAAAGACAATCATTCTGAATGAAGTGCCCCTAAAGGTCGTTGGCATTTACGCGACCGGAAACGATTTTGGCGACAATCACATTTTCATTCCACTGGAGACGTTTCGGCGAATCTTTAAGCCGGGCGATAAGCTTTCGAAGATCCGAGTCACCGTAGATTCAATTGCCAGCGTAGAGAGTGTTGCGGCGGATCTCAAGCGGATACCGGGGGTCGATGTAGTGACCGCAGCCGAGCAAGTCTCTACAGCAAAGACAACGCTGGGCACCATGACGGCTGCAACACTCTACGGGTCTATTCTCCTCTTTATCATCGGCGGTGTGTTGGTCGTCTTCGTTATGGTGCTCGCCACCAGGGAGCGAATTCGAGAGACTGGCACATTGAAGGCGCTTGGCGCGTCGAACCTGGAGATCGCGAAGCAGTTCCTGGCTGAAGTTTTCGTGCTGATTCTGATCGCTGGATTAGGGGCCGTGCTCGTGGCCGCTCTATCGGTCGAGATTTTTGAGCGAAGTCTGGACCTCGCCACCGCCTTGGACCGAAACATACTTGCGTTCATCACCCTCGGAGGCTTCGCCTTTGCCTCGATCGGGTGTCTTTACCCCATCATTAAAGCGATCCGGCTGAGCCCGGTTGAAGCCATGAAGAGCCACTGAAAAGTTACTATGGGAATGATTCTTTTAGGACTGCGGAATCTCTTCCGAAGCAAGCTGCGACTAGCCGCTGTCGTCATCCTGATTGCCGTTCCTTTTTTTCTGCTTCTCGTCATGAAAGCTATCGGCGACGCGATTCAGAGCCAAACCAAAGTCCTGAAGCGCGACGTGAATACGTTACTACAACTGCGGGCCAGAGGGTCCATGGGGCATATCAATATGGTGGGGCAAGAGCGAATCCTACCGCAGAACACATTGGAGAAGGTGAAACAGATCGAGCATGTAGTGCATGTCGAGCCTTATCTTCTCGCGATGGCCCCGATCACGGAGCCAAACTTTGTAATGCATGTCGGCCTCGACCCGAATGCCGAGAAGCGCCTTGAGTCCCATGGCGAAGCAGGGAATCCGCGGATCATAGCCGGTCGCGATTTTACTCCCAATGATCGCGGACAGGACGTTGGGATTATCGGTCAGGGTTACGCGAAGTGGGCCGGCATTACACCCGAGCACATCGAAAGCGGTCGCGCAAGGCTCATCATAGATCCGACGCGGACTCACCCGGTGATTTTTCGTATGGACCGACCTACGCGCAGGCTCAACATCATCGGAATGTACGCGAGCGGGTACGTTTTCGGCGATCTCCAATTATTCTTGCCTTTAGATACCTTACGCGACATCTACGCTGTCAATCAAGGGATTTCCTGGGTATTTGTTCGAGCGGACTCTGTGGACAACGTCGAATTTGTTACCAAAAGGCTGCAGGAAGTGGTTGGCGATGTGGCCGATATATTGGCGCCGAAGGGAGCTGCTGTCTTTACAGCTACCACGAGCCGGACCGTGACACGCCTGGCCGGAACGGGAGCCATTCTCGCAGTGGTCTTGATGGTCATCGTCATCTTCTTCGTCACGCTCATACAGGTCCGAGAGCGATCCAGGGAGATAGGCACATTGAAGGCTATTGGGGCAAGCGACGGCGGTGTCACTGTCGAGGTTCTGAGCGAGGCGATTGCCCTGACCATCCTCGGTGGTTTGTTTGGACTCATCTTCTTCAAAATTGTTGGCGACGCGATTACGGGTCCTGTTTTTGCCTTCGGCATCAGTCCTTTCCTTCCAAGTCATTACAAGCCGCTTGTGCAAAGTCTAAGCATTAGCACTCAGATTTCCGCATCAGGTCTTGCTATTCTGGTTTTGTTTGCATTTTTCGCAGCAACTATTGGGAGCGTATATGGACTCTGGCAGGTAATTAAACTCTCTCCGTTAGAGGCAATGAAGCATGAATAATAAAACGCCATTGATCAAACTCAGAGATGTTGCGAAGCACTACAAGAAAGCTGGTGAGGTCGTAAAGGCCGTGGACGGGATCAATCAAGAGATCCCAACGACAGGCATGGTCGCCATTGTCGGTCCCAGCGGGAGCGGCAAATCTACTCTGCTGCATATGATTGGCGCAATGGATCGGCCAACACGAGGAGAAGTCATCGTGGCCAGCAAAACATTGAACGGCCTTCCTGAAAGGGATCTGACTCGCTTTCGACGAGAGACTGTTGGTTTTGTCTTCCAGACCTTCAACCTGATTCCTAATCTCACCGCACTGGAGAATGTCATGCTTCCCATGGAATTTAACGAAGTGCCAAAACCTGAGAGAGTTCGGCGGGGGAAGTCTTTGCTCGTACGTCTCGGATTGGGACAACGGCTTAAGCATAGGCCAAATGAGCTGAGTGGGGGCGAGATGCAGCGAGTTGCGATCGCGCGGGCCTTGGCCAATGATCCTCCGCTCATTCTGGCGGATGAACCCACAGGGAACTTAGACTCAGAAACAGGACAAACAATCTACGAGCTATTGAAAGAGATCGCTAGGGAACGAACGGTTTTGGTGGTGACGCATGCAGAACCGTTAGCTCGTATGGCGGATAGGATTCTCCAAATCAAGGATGGCAAGATTCAAAATAGCGCCTAGTGGCGCATTCGTTTCCCAGTGGGAAGTAAATCATCCAATTCGGTCTTATGAACCGGAAAGCAGTCGCAATCACAGCCTCTTGACTCTCCAGCCAGGGGAGACTTTATAATCAAAACCGTGAAGTCGTTGAAAATAGGTGAAGTAGCTAACGAAACCGGCGTCTCTGTGAAGGCAATCCGGTTCTACGAGAAGATCGGGTTGATACCAGCTCCAGACAGGCTGTTTTCATCCGGTTACAGGCTTTATACGGACCGCGACGTCAAGCGGTTACGACTTATCAAAAGGAGCAAACTTCTCGGCTTAAAGCTGTCACAGATTAAGGAGATCGTGGCCTCCTTCAAAGGAGAAGGTTGCAACTGCAGCAGGTTAAGGCCTCGTCTTCAGAAGCTGGTCGACAAACAGCTTGACGAAATTGATCGGCAACTGCGCGAATTAACCCTTCTTAAGACGGAACTCGTGAAAATCAAAAAGGGAACTAAGAGACTCCGACTTCCCGAAGGCTTCTGCATCTGTTCTGAAAGACCAGTGCAGATGACACGATCAGGCCAAGCCATAGAAGTATAAAAACGAGGGGCTTGACTCTCCCCTTAAGGGGAGGGGTTATAGTGAAATCAAGGTAGAAAATAAACGTGCCTCCATGAGCGAAAAGAAAACGCCTAAAAAGCCATTACAGGTAATCCAGGAAACAACGATCACTCTCACAGCTGAAGCAGCGCAAAAGATCAAGGAGGCGTTGACGCATCATGCCTGTTCTGGCGTGCGAATTCTGACCAAACCAGATGAAAGGGGTATGGCGTCTTTTGTCCTTGAGCTCGAAGAAAAGAATCGCCCGGATGACCTGGTGTTAGAAGACAAGGGCATCAAACTATTCGTGGATCCATCGAGTACGCAGCACGTTCAAGGCATCGAGATTAGATACGTCACAACGGAGAAAGGCTCAGGCTTTTCCATTGTCAACCCTGGAGGCTGACGGCCTGGCTGAGGCTGAAGAGCCCGCAGTGAGGCAGGTGGCCTAACGAACATAAGATCAGAAAGGAGGTGACTTTATGAGCTGTGGAACAGGAGAATGTGGCTGTGGCTGCGAAGAGATTATCGAGCTGAACTCAAGGATAAGCTTGCCGGTGATTGAAGAGGCCATGGATTGCGGTGATGGAAGCTGTGGCTGCGGATGCGCTGATGTTTCAGAACAAAAACTACTCTCAGTCCAAAATTCAGGCTAGCTTTCTTCAGTTTGGATTTGTTTAACTCGCCGCGAAAAGACCGGCAAACTTGCGAGCCGGGGAGCCCGCCCTGGCGCCACTGGCTCCCGTGGCTCTGCGTCCTGATAGGCGTCGTAACCCTCACTTGGATCCTTCGCGGATTTGAGTTCGACCGATTTTTGGCGATCCTTGCCGGCGCCGACATTCGCTACCTCGTGCTGGTGCCACTCGCCATCGCGGTCGAGCAGTTGGTGCGGGGTTGGAAATGGCGCCAGCTTCTTTATCCCCTGCGGCCCATCGGCACTTTGCCCCTGTTCGGTACAATCATGGCCGGGTACCTCCTGGGCCTGCTCATTCCCTTCGGCTTCAGCGCGCTGGCGCGCGCGTGGCTGGTTGCCCGCCGCGCAGAACTGCCGATGAGTTCCGTGCTCGCAACGGTGGCGCTCGATCGTCTGACCGACGGCGTGGTCTTCGCGCTACTGGTTCCGCTCGCGCTGTTGCTGGTCGCGTTCCCTGATTCGAGCGGCGGGATTCGCGCTGGGCTGGTGTGGGGCGCAGCGGGAAGCCTCATGCTTTTCGTGCTACTGCTGTTGAGCTTGCCGATCTACAAGCGCGGAGCATCGCGCCCCGATGGCTTGCTGGTTGAACTGATCCGGCATCTGCCCTCGCCCATAGTTAGCCCAGTTCAGCGCATCGCTGCCTCATTCGCCACCGGCATTGTCTGGCCGCGCGAATTGGGACGCGTCCTCGGCATCGTGCTCGCCAGCGTGGTGATTAAGCTTATCGCGGCTACCCACCTCATGTGGGCTGGTCTCGCCATGGATGCGGGACTGCTTCCGGCACAATACCTGTTTGTTATGCTGTTCCTCGGTTTCCTGGTGGTCCTGGGGCACTTCGCGCGGATCACTGGCAGCTTCGTTATCGGCGGGGTTTTCGCACTCGGGCTTTTCGACGTCAGCGAAGAGAAAGCGCTCGCGATCGTGCTGGTCGTGCAAGGGGCAAGCCTGTTAACCGTCGCCAGCATTGGAAGCCTCGCACTGTGGCGCCAAGGCGTCGCGCTCTCGAAGCTGCGCGCCGCGTTAGTTTCTTAGCCGGCATATCGCTCGCGGTAATGGCAGATCTCGAGGCTCTGGATTTGACTGGCGCGTGGAAGTATAGGATGAAAATGATGATGGCGCCAAACTTGGAAGTCGGACTTTCGCTCGGGCTTCACGCGGGCGTGTTGTTTTCGGTGACGACGTTTATTGTGCAAAATATCTCGCAATGGATGAGATAGCAATCGAGACCGGAAAACTCTAGTAAACCCATGAAGCACCTTGTCTGGAACGTTGATCCTGAAATCTTCAGGTTTGGTCCATTCGCGCCGCGCTGGTACGGGCTTTTTTTCTCTCTTGGTTTTCTGCTTGGTTATTGGATCATGGCGCAAATCTATCGCCATGAGCGCCGCCGGGAAGAAAATCTATCGAGTCTGTTTCTGTATGTTTTTTTGGGCACCTTGATCGGAGCCCGTCTGGGTCATGTGCTTTTCTATCAACCGGATTATTACCTGCCGCGCCCTTGGGAAATCCTGATGATCTGGCAAGGCGGGTTGGCAAGCCATGGTGGATTTGCCGGCGTTCTTATCGCCATTTATCTTTACCAGAGAAAATATCGTGATTTGAGTTTCCTCGCTCTCTGTGATCGACTCGCCATCGCTATCCTCCCGGCGGCGAGCCTCATTCGGATCGGCAACTTCTTCAATTCCGAAATCATCGGTGTGCCATCCAGTGTGCCGTGGTCCGTCATCTTCGCGCGCCTCGACACCATGCCCCGGCATCCCGCCATGCTTTACGAAGCCATCTGCTATCTGGTGGTGTTTCTCATCCTGTACGCTGTTTATTGGAATACGGAATTGATAAAAATCCCGGGGCGTGTTGTTGGGGCCGCCTTTATCGTTTCTTTCAGCGCTCGCTTCTTGATTGAGTTTGTCAAAGAGAACCAGGCTCACTTCGAGCAAGGCATGGCTCTCAACATGGGACAACTCTTGAGCATCCCGTTTGTGCTGGTCGGACTTTGGCTCCTCCATAAAGGTCAAGAAACAATAAAGCGCCACTAGCGTTCGGCTCATAGAGATCATCAGAGGAAACAGAACCCGAGCGCTCCAAAACCATCCCACGGGTTTAATTTGCAGGGTCCGAATTGGATTGACGTCCGGCCTGGACTCCGTTACCTTTCCACCCCATGCGAGCACTGAGCATCACTCGGTTTTTTGGCCTCGGAGACCTATCACGGGATCGCCGGCGGGCCTTGAGCCTCGTCTATGCGACGAGCGTCGCCGCGGTGATGGGAGTCAACTTTATTCAGCCCGCCTTGCCCGCAATGATATACCCTTTTGGCATCAGCGATGCTGCGGTCAGCTTAGTGATGACGGTGTTCACGGCGCCGGCGATCTTTTTAGCTCCCGTCTTCGGTGTGATGGCCGATCTCTTCGGACGACGCTTGCTGTTAGCTTACGGTTTAATTTTTTATGGCCTCTGCGGCGCCGCCATGGCTTTCGCTCCGACATTCACCTGGCTGCTCGTCTTCCGCACGCTCCAAGGGATTGGGTTTGCCGCGGTCATACCCTTAACCATTGTTCTCATCGGCGACTTACTCGACGATGAACATGAAATCGGCGGGCAAGGGCTAAAAGTTTTCTTAGACCGGGTGGGCTACATGATTCTCCCGCCTCTCGGTGGGCTGCTGGCGGCGGTGGCCTGGTTTTGGCCATTCACGCTTTATATCCTGACCGTACCCCTGGGGATTGCGGCGTTTTTCTGGATGCCGGAGACCAAAGGCAATTCCAATGACAGCACCAAAGCGTATCTCGGGGATATCCTGCGCCTGGCACGTCATCCCCGGTTGCTGATTGCGTTTTCCGCTGGTTTTCTCCGTTTCTTTCTTGACTATGGCTTTCTCACCTATTTTCCTCTTTTCCTTGTACGCATAAACGGAGTCTCCACCGCCACCGCCGGTTTTCTCTATACGTTTTTTGCCGCTGGTGCGATGATCACATCAAGCCAGGCGGGCCGTCTTGCTGCCGGCCGGGACAAGGCTTATTTGCTTTTCGTCGCGTTTTTAGTCAGCGGTATTGCCGTAATCGCAGTGCCCTTTGCCCCTGGAATGTGGCTGACAGGATTGGCTCTGTTTTTTTACGGGCTGGCAAACGGCGTGATTTCACCGATGCAGAAGAGTTTATTGACCCAAAACGCGCCGCCGGCACTACGCGGCGGAGTCGTCTCCGTCGACCGGGTAATCCAACAAATATCCAAGACGGCATCCACCTCCATCGTCGGCCTGCTGCTGGTTGCCGTCGAGCTCGCGACCATCTTCTGGTTCCTGGGAATTCTATCTCTCCTCAGCGTCGCATTGATGGCCATACTGGTGCCGCGTTCCGGCCGCCGTGCGCCTAGCCCAACCGTTTCTTAAACCGCGCCGCGCTCAAAGCCACGAACAAAATTCCGAAACCGCAAAGAACCAAGGCCTCGTCCCAGAGCGCCAACCAGCCCGCTCCCCGGAGAATAATCCCTCGCAGAATTTCAATGTAATAGGTCGCGGGAACCAGGAAGGTCAACAAATAAATGCCATAGGGCATCGATTCCCGTGGAAATACGAATCCGGAGAGAAGAAACGCAGGGAGTAAAAACATGACGGACATTTGCATCGCTTCTCCCTGATTGCGGGCGAAAGTCGACACCACGATTCCCATGCCCAGAGCGGAAACCAAAAACAAGCCTGACAAGAAAATAAGGAGCACTATCGATCCTCGAATCGGTACCCCAAAAAGCGTCACCATGACGATGAGAACGAGAAAAGTTTGGATAAATCCGATGGCGCAATAGGGCAATAACTTGCCGAGGATCAATCCACTCTTTGAAACGGGGGTGACGAGAAGCTGCTCCAAGGTCCCCCTTTCCCTTTCGCGGACGACGGCAAAGGCAGTCAGAAACACCGTTACCAACTGAAGGATGACACCAATCAAGCCGGGAATGAAAAAATTGGCGCTCTTTAGGTTAGGATTGAAAAGCAGCCGAGGACGCACGTCGATATCGAGTCGCTCGACGACGATACCTTCGCGGCGCAGCGATTTGACCAGGCCGAGTTGCTGGCTAGCGCTTAAGACACGCGAGGCGACGGTGGAATCCGAGCCATCGATGAGGACCTGCACCGGGGAGGGCCGGCGGTTAACGAGGTTGCTGGAAAAATCAGGCGGGATTTTAATGCCGACTCGGGCATCCCCGCTCACGATGGCGCGCTCGAGGTCAGCATCGGAACGAACATGAGCGATGATTCGAAAGTATCGGGTGCTTTCGAACTCCTTGATGAACTCGCGGCTTTCTCTCTGCTGGTTGAGATCGAAAACCACCGTGGGAATATGCTTGACGTCGGTGTCGATGGCGTAGCCGAACAACAAGAGCTCAAAGAGCGGAATGGCGAAAACGAAACGCGTGGCCGGATCGCGCCGGATATGGATGATTTCTTTTCTCAAAACCGCCCACAACCCGCGAAACATCCTCAGCTCTCCAATCGGGCGCGGTGACGGCGCGTCAGTGCGACAAAAACATCTTCCAGGGAGGGCGGCACGGCTCGGCATTCGACTCCTGACAAACCAGCGCCAACGAGTGTTGCCCTAATGTTGGAGGCCTCGACATCACCCTCGACGAGAATGTGAATGGCCTCGCCGAAAATCGTGGCATCCAGGACATCCTGTAGGCGTCGCAACATTCCCAACGCGCGGGTGGTTTCGTCGCACAAGACTTCAAACCACCGCGCTCCCTGCGGTGTAATCTCCGGAAGCTCCTTGAGCTCTTGCGGTCGGCCCTGGGCGATGACCCGGGAATTGAAGATGTAACCGACCCGGGCACAGCGTTCGGCCTCGTCCATATAATGAGTCGAAACGAACAACGTCGTCCCCTCACCGGCCAGCTGAAATAAAAGGTCCCAAATTTCCCGGCGCGCCACCGGATCGATGCCCGCCGTGGGCTCGTCGAGAAATAGGATCTTCGGCCGATGCAACAGAGAACATGCCAGAGCCAATCGTTGTTTGAAGCCACCCGAGAGATGTCCGGCTAATTGGTCCATACGGCTTCCCAGGCCCACCAGATCGACGATGGATTGCCGCCGCGCTACGAGGGTTGCTTTGTCGAGCCCATAAATCGCGCCGTAGAAATCGATATTCTCCGCCACCGTCAAATCCTCGTAAAGACTGAACCGCTGTGACATGTAACCGATGCGCTTTTTCACCTCTTCGGTGTGGGTCACGACGTCGAAACCGTCAAGTTCGGCGCGCCCGGCAGTGGGTTGCAAAAGTCCGCAGAGCAGTCGAATGACCGTGGATTTGCCCGACCCATTGGGTCCCAAAAACCCGAAGATCTCGCCGCTTTGAATTTGCAGTTCGACGTCCTGGACGGCCGTTAAGCGACCAAAACGTTTGGTCAACCCCTGGGATTTGATGACGGGATTCATGGCGCGAGAATCAACCTGGGGAAATCGTGACGTCCGCGCTCATCCCCGGACGCAAAACACGGTCGGGATCCTCGAGGACGACCTCGGTCTGAAAAACCTGTAGCACACGTTCCTCATGAGTCTGAACGTTACGAGGGGTAAACTCCGCCTGGCGATGGATTCTTCGGATCACCCCTAAAAAGCGCTTATCGGGGAAAGAGTCGACCCGCACTTTGACATTTTGCCCCGGTTGCACAAACCCGAGCTTTTCTTCCGGAACGTAAGCCCGTACCCACAAACTCCCAGTCCGCAACAACGTCGCTACGGGCTTACCCGCGGAAACCAGATCACCGGGCTGGAGATCCATCGCCTCGACGATGGCATCCACCGGAGACTTGATCACGGTCTCATCAAGCTGAGTGCGGATCAGTTGCACCCGGGCGCGGGCCGCCTCCATCTCGGATTTCACTTGAGCAATTTCTTCTTTTCGGAAACCGCTGCGCAGCATCCGCAATTTGGCATCCGCTTCGCTCAATTTTTGCCGCGCTCGCTCCACCTCTTCCTTACGCGTTCCTGCCAAAACCAGATCATAGCGTTCCCGAGCCGATTTCGTGCGCTGCTCCGATTCTTGGGCTTTGGCCTGAGCATCGTCAAATTCTTGGCGCGGGATCAGGTCGCGCTTAACCAGATCTTGCATACGATGCAACAGCTTCATCGCGTTCTCCGCCTGCGCTCTGGCCGCCAGCCAATCCGCCCGCGCTTGATCGATCTCCTGTTGGCGCGGTCCGGCGATGAGCTGATCGAGCTCGGCTCGGCTTTGCGCCATCGCCGCTTCCGCCTGTTCGATCTCTTCTCTCCTATACCCCGCCGTGACGAGCGCGTATTTCGCTTCGGTTTGCCGCAACGTCGCCTGCGCTTCGGCTAAAGCCGCGTCGAGTTCGCGGGGCTCCAGCAATACGAGTACCTCTCCCGGCTTCACGTTTTGTCCTTCGCGCGCTACCACTTTTAACACCCGACCACCGATTTTCGATCCGACGTGGATATCGTCCGCCTCGATGATGCCTGAGACAACAAATGAATCTTTACCCCCGACCATGTTCCAAACTGCATAACCGGTGCCGATGAGTAATGCGCCTGTTAGCAGGCATAGAAGGATTATGCTTGTCTTCATTAGGCCTTTGTCAGGCGTTTGTAATCGAGCGCAATGGAGTGGTCGGGAGAAGGGCTCACCCTTATCCCTTGATTTTTATCCTTACTAAAATCCCTTAAACTCGTTTTCCTCACGGTTCTCGGTTTCTAACTGAATCGTGGTGTGTTCGATATTAAACCGCTGCTTCAATGCTTCCTCAATACCATTGAGCACCTGATGAAACTCGCCGCCGTTCTCCACCACTGCGTGGGCACTGAGAGTGTAGATGCCGGAGGTGACGGCCCAGACATGAAGATCGTGAACTTTCGCGACCCCGTCCACCGATTCGATTGTGCTTTGAACTTCCTCTAATCGGATCCCCTTGGGAACCGATTGCATGAGAATGCTCAAGGATTCGGCGACGAGAGTCCAGGACGAATAGAGAATCAACCCGCCGATGAAGACACTGATGACCGGATCCGCCAAATACCACCCTGTAGTGAGCATAATAACTCCGGCAACGATGGCTCCTATGGAACCCACTGCGTCGCCCACCACATGCAAAAATGCCCCTCGGAGATTTAGGTTCTCCAGATGAGAGCCGAACAAGATGATTCCCGCGACAATGTTAATCAAAAGGCCGATCACGGCCACGATGACCATGCCGAAACTGTGCACCACCGGGGGATCGAAGAAGCGGCTATAGGCCGCAGCGAATATAATGCCGACGATTAACCACAACGCCAGACCGTTAAAAAGCGCAGCAAGAATCTCCATCCGATGATAACCGTAGGTGCTGCTCAACGTAGCCGGGCGACTGGCCATGCGAAAAGCGAACAAACTCAGCGCCATCGCCGCGATATCGGATGCCATGTGTCCAGCATCGGAGAGTAGCGCCAGGCTGTTTGTCAAAAATCCGGCTATCAACTCGGCAAAAAAATAAAATACGCTGATCCCCAGCGCCCATTTGAGCCGTCGTGTTTCGCTATGCCTTTCCATGTTTAATAAAATCAATTGACCCAAGATTCGCAATCCGTTGCTTTGCGTGTCGCAGTTCGGGTCTGATCCGCCATCGATTAGGGTCCAGGCGTAGAACTCCCATGGTTATTTTTCAGCGACAAAAAATAGAGTTTCCCCGAGCTGTTCATAAAACCTGCTTGAGCGCCGGCTTCGGCCCCGGCGCCGAAAAAAAGATCCACGCGTTGCGGTCCCCGGATGGCGCCGCCGGTATCCTGGTTTAGCACAAAACGGGAAAAAACCCGCCACTCGATTATTTCACCCGCGCCGTTGATGACAGGTAGTTGAGTTTCGATGAACGCGAGCGCGCCTTTGGGAAAGAGACGTGAGTCCGTGGCAATGGACCTGCCCGCCGTCACGGGAACCTCAAGACTCCCCAAGGCACCGTCTTGGACAAAACGAAAGAAAACATAACTCTCATTGTGCTCCATAATTTCCTTTCGTTCCTCGGGATGCTCCATCAGATAGCGCCTGAGACTCCGCATCGACATTTCGCTCTTTGAAATTTTGCCACGATCGATGAGTAGCCGCCCGATGCTTCGATAGGGCCGGCCATTAGCAGCCGTGTAGCTGACATGTAGTCGCCGCCCATCCGGCAACTCCAGGAGGCCGGAGCCTTGGATATGAAGAAAAAAGAGATCAATGGGATCTTTGACCCAGGCAATTTCATAGCCTTGCCCTCTCAGCGCTCCCTCCCCGTCGATTTCCCTACGGGAATAGTACGGCACGAAGCGCTCTCCCTGAACCCGGCCAAAAACTTTCTCCGCAATCGCGCCCCTTGCCAGGTTCACCTGCTCCGCCACCATCAAATCACTCGGCCTGCCGTAAATCGGAAACGCGTAGTCCGCAGTGGCCACCAAGCTCCCCGCTATCAACGGCTGGTAATATCCGGTGAATAAAACCTCCGCCAACTCGCCATCGGCGGAGGAGGGAATGAAATCGAAGCGAATGGCAAGCTCCCGGCTCCAACATTCCCGGCAATGCCACAGGTCCAGAAGCGGCTCGAATGCCAAAAGCGAATTCATGATGTCCCTGGCTGTGAATTGTCGCGGCTCTACTCCGACGACGCGTTCAGGCGGGAGTTTTTCCAAATAGGCCACGCTGCGCCGTATCGCCAAGCGCAGCGAGTCGAGGTCGAGATCATCGGCGATTGTGGGGGCCGCGGGCGCCGCAAGTTGTGCGGCGGCAGATGCAAAGGGTGGCGCAGGCATGGCTAATGCCAAAGCGGCCAAGATGCCGAGCCGCAAATCTTGTGTCTTGAACCAAATCGCCACTTGATACAAACTCACGCTTGATGGATCACAACGAGATCCGAAAAGAAGTTGCACGGGTTATGGACCAAATCCCGGTTCCATTCCGCAGGCGCTTGCAAAACGTGGAAATCGTGGTGGAGAAGAGACCCGCAAAAAGTCTCCTCCTCGCCGAAGGACTCGACCCGCGTCACGACACTCTTTACGGCATTTATCAAGGCGTCCCCCTTACCGACCGTTCCGAGTTTTCTCTTCCTATTCTACCAGATAAAATTACGATTTTCTCGCAACCCTTGATCGAAGATTTCCCCGACCCCGGAGAACTACGCGCGCAGATACGGTTGACCGTCCTGCACGAAATTGCTCACTACTTCGGCATGGAAGAGGACGAGATTGATAAGTTGGGCTATTAAAAAGTTTGGCGTTTTACGTCTAGGGTCTAGTGTTGCCGTCGTAAGAAAAGGAAAGGGGCTGAAGTGATCGCTTGGGCGCTTTTCGAAACTATTTACCCAAGAGCTTTTGCATCCTCTCAACAAGCTCCGGCGGTTGGGCTACCGCCTCTTTAGCGATCGCTGCCAGCCCTTCGCCGGTGGTTGGCGCTATCCCCCAATTTCTTTTTTTGGCCTCAGCTAAAAGATCGGGGTCACTAAGGAGCTTCATAAAGGCCTCGCGGAGAGTTTTCACCCGGTCTGCTGGAGTGCCCGGAGCAACGGCATAGGGGCGCCCGAGTTCGTCCCCGCCGATCAATACCCCCACTAGGCGCCGCGTTGGCTCGGCAGTTTTATGTCTTTCCATCAACTCCCAGATCGTGGGGACATCAGGCAGTTTGGGATCACGTTTTTTGCCAGTTTGAGCAAGTACCCGAACAAAACCTGTCTTCGCCCAAGTACGCATGGGCTCGAGGCTAAAGAAGGCCTCAATGCCTCCACCCCAGCATTGAACCTCGCCCCTCTCAATGGCCAGGTTAATATCGGCTGTGCCGGGGTATCCAAGCACAACATCAATTTTGAGCCCGAGGGCTTCTGCGACAAGCTTTGGAAGATAGTGACTTGGCGTGCCCGCCCCGGAGGCTCCGCACCTAACTGGCTCGGTAGCTCTGCGCATATCGTCCAGATTTTTATAGGGGCTGTCTGCCCGGAGATGAAACAATCGATCTATCCGCTCCGGGTTACCGATCCAGCCAAATTTCCCCCAGTCAAATCTCACCTCTTTGCGCCCTACGAGCTGTTCGATGTAAAGCGAAGAGCTGAAAGTCCCGAGCGTCAAACCATCAGGCTTAGCCACGTTATAAACATAGTTGGCGGCAATCAGAGACCCGCCGCCGGGCATGTTCTGCACGATAATGTCCGGGCTGCCCGGAATATACTTGCCCATGTGCTGAGCAATAGCGCGCGCCCACGGGTCGAAGGCCCCTCCCGGAGGGAAGCCAACCACAATCCTGACAGTCTTACCCTTATAGAACTCATGCGTGCTTGCGCGCGCTGTCGCAGCGAAAAATACGCATATTACAAATAGGGACATATAAAGAAATTTTTTCATTTGATCCTTTCTTACCCTAGAGGGTCGGGCGATGTCCAGCCCTTGTACACGGCCGCCGCCGTTGCGCAACAACGAAGTGCTGGCGTGAACATCGCTGCTTACAAGAATATCGCCGTATACCTTGCCGAGCACGCCGCTGGGATAAACAAGCGAGCGGAGGCTCTGCCATGGTGATTGGCCCGGTAGTCGGGCCGCAAGCACCGCGGTGATAGTGCGCTGGCGCGGTGGCAGCGGCGGGCGACAAAAAGAGTCGCGTCGGTTATGCTCTTTGCCGACTTAATATGCGCGCAAGTTCCATCCTTACCAGTATCAAGCCCAGCACAAAAAGAGTAACAAGCGTCGCCGCCATAATCGTCGGCAGCAGGTAGTTCACGGCTGGGAGCGCGACGATTACCACCGCACCTACTCCTGCCCAGGTCGGAACCTGCCCCTTGAACAAGCGCAAAAAGAGCGCGCAGGGAATGATCAGCAAGCTCAGATCGTGGGTGAAGAGGTGCGGAGTCAACAGCAACAGCGCGATGGTATTGGGGAACCAGCAAATCGCAGGGCCGTCGGGAAGGCTTCTTGCACAGAGATTGATCCAGGTTACCGCGACCAAAACCAGCGCAGCCGCGCTCAACCATACCCTGTGGTTCCATGGCGCCGGCAGCCAAACGCCTGCCAGCGCTTTCAAATTGTGCATCGCTTCCAGCGGGTTCATCCATGAATTCTCAGTGCTGAAGACTCGGATCACGTGAAGATACTGCAGGAAGGTATGCATCCCGAGCAATAGAAACGCGCCCCCCGTGAGCAACAGCGCCAGCAGCATGCCGCAAATGGCGCCGGGGATTTTGCGCTGGAGGAGCAGAATAAAATGCGGCAACGCGAGGTACTGGGGCTTGACACAGAGCATCCCGACCCAGCAGCCGGCGCTGATTTCTTTCCCCTGTTTAAGCGCCGAAAGATGAGCAGTCAAAAAATAGAGCACGATTATTGAGCTCTGACCGTTGGCGAGCGTCGCAAGTATGCCGAAATTGCAGAGCCCTAAGAGCAGCAACCAGTGCGTTTGGTCGCTTGATAAATTAAAGTCCTTGATGAGCCTCCTGAACGCGCCGCATAAGAGCGCAACGTTCAGGAGGGTGATCAGCAAAAAACCGCGCGAAATTGACAGTAACGCCAACGGTGCGTGGAATGCGATCGCGATCGGTGGGTAAGGCGAAACCAGCGCTCGCTCAATCGGTGCGAAGCGCTTTTGGTACACTAACTGTTGGTCGCTGTCGTATAGCGCCGTGGGATGCTCCCAGAGCATTCTAGCTTGGGCGAAGATGGGAACAAAATCCGCAACGCAGTTTTCGTTGCCGCAACGAGGAACATGATCGCGATAAATGTTCCACCAGTTGCCACTCATGTGCAGCGCAAGACCCAGGCCCGCGCCAAAAATGGCGGCCTTAATCCAACGCGTCTTTTTGGGGGTCGAAGAGCCAGCTTCCATCAACCTAGCCCGGATAATTCATGCCTTCCCATCGAGGCAGCCGGGGGATGAGCCCTGGAGGTCGCGGGCACGGGAGCGTGGAGGCGACATTCAGACCCGAACCGTAGAAGTAAGCTGCATTGGAGCGGAGCGGGCGGCTGCCTACGAGGTAATGGCCTATTGACCGCGGCCATAAGGGCTCGTCCCCGGGCTGCACATCGTGTCGCGGTATTTCTCGTGTCCATGAATGATGCGGGCTAGCCAATGTCTTTCCGGGAAATGATTCGCTCTCGGCTCTAATCCCTGATGTCCTGCAAAAACCACTCCGTGGGGAGCTCCCGGCCTACTCCTTTTCCTTTGGCAAGCTGATAAACTTTTCCGGCACAAGCGGCGAACTGAAGGCCCTGGGTCCCGGCATTTATGAAAAACGTCACTTGCTGATCACTCGTGCGGCCGGGAACTTTACCTGCCCGAACATCCATGAAGTACTTGAAATAGTCTCCTCTGTAGTTATCGACGGTGGGGTTGGGAATCCGGTTGCGCTCCTCCGGTTGCCCGGCGATGTAACCGACGTTGCCGTGAAGTCGGATCATGCCTTCATCCATGGCCTCTATCGTATTCCTTCCGAGCTTCACCGACAGTCCACACCGTTTGATGACCTTGGGCCCCACCTCGCAAGCGCGAACGCAGGTGATATGCGCCCCTTCTTTCAGCCACTCCGGCTCGTCGAAGACGGTCCGCGTAGCATCCGTACAGGTCGCCACGATGTCCGCGCCGCGCACCACCTTCTCTGGCGCATCAACGGCGATGACCTCGATATCGAGTTTACCGGTCATCTCCCTCGCGTACGCCTCGCGGTTGGCTTTTGTCGGACTAAAAACTTTCACCTGTTTCAATTGCCGTACCTCATAGAAAGCTTCCAGATAACTGCGCGCCATGCCCCCCGACCCAAAGATACCGACTACGGACGCATCTTCACGGGCGAGATATTTCACGCCCAAGCCCGCGCATCCGCCGACCCGCATATGTTGGATCAGACCGTCATTGAGCATCGCCAGCGGTTCGCCGTTGCGCACGCTGAAAACCATCACCAGGCCGCACCAGGTTCCCGGCTGCATGCAGTATTTTTCTTCCGTATCGCCGTTGGGCCAGTAAACCACATCCGATTTCATCCGTATGGCGAAGACTCCGATTTTCCGGCTCGCCCCCTCCATCGTGCCCCAACGATAGTATCCATCCGGCCTGTCGCAGGGCATCCAGAGGTCCAAGCGCGGCCGGTACACGGCGTCGCCTTTGAGCAGGTCTTCATAGCCATCCTCCAACGCCTCGATACAGGCTTTCATATCGAAGAGCTTCTCCACATCCTGGTTGTTGATGAGTAGCATGGTAACCTCCTGACATTTCAGTATAACAACGGAGCGAAATATGAAAGCCAAACGCGACCGGTAGATTTCAAACCAGAGGTTGCGTTAGGAACCAATCAGCAAGTACACTATCGTATCAAACGGGCCTTGATCGAAACTGTGAAAGGCGGATCTCATTCATTTGTAAGTGAAGGGACCCTGGCCCGGAGGCAAGTTCAAATAGTCCCTGGTATTGTGCAAAGCGGAGTAGAAGATCGAAGAACACTTGAGGGATGGATACATGAATCAATATAGCTCCAACTCCGCCAGTTTCCCGGTGTTTATCGACGGCACGTCGTCCGCCATGCCATCGGGATTTAACGAGTCGACAGCTCCTTCCGACAATCTCGCAAGTATTCAGAGAAACTGGATACTGGTTAGTCCCACCAAAGTACAGGATCGCGTCAACCTGCCGGTTGAACCAGAACAAGCGCCGGCAATACAGCCGAAATCGGCGTGATCGCGAGCCAAGAGTTTAACCTGTTGCTCTTCTGTGAGTAAAAACATACCCCCGTGAGCAGAACCGGTCACAGATCGCTGTTAAAAGGGAACATCTTCTTCGTTTGTGGGTGCTTCATTGCTACACGACTGCAACACGGCGAAACCTAATTCTGCATTTACCAAATCGGCTATGCGGTGAAGAAACTCCGGGCAGTAAGCGGGCTTAATCGATAAGATTTTCCTCGCGACATAACGAGCAATTAGACCTTTCCCTTGGTTCCTGTTCAAAGGCTTGATGAGGTCTTTTGCCTCTTGGACCATTTCCGCGAACGTCGCGTCACCAAAGTCCCAACCACTTGAGTAATCGGCCTCGACAGCTGTTTCAAAGTCCTTGGCCAAAATGATCAGTGTAGTTTCGGGCTGGCTGATGCTTTGTGTTTCAACCCAAGCTTCTGGGTGAAGGATCACGTCCATCTGCAAACCGAAGCAAGTCGCCACATTTTCATTGGATTTCCGCTTGGCGCGGCTAGCTCCATTGCCATCCGTTCCGTCATCATCGTTATCAAAGAGGACGAGGAGCGGAATTTTAAACGCGCTGAAAAGCCTCCAGTATTTTGGAATCTGGTTTTTGCCTTCCACCGCGATTACTGACAATCCACGCAAATCGCAATCAAGTCCCGCTGCGCGAAGGTACTCCGGCAAGGCAAGCTCTTCGCTCTCTCCTTCCACGAGAATTACAAAACGTGCAAACATTGCTTCGTTGAGTCGGTAATTTGACGTCGTCTTGTAATATTCGGTTGTGTTTTGGACGTTCGTTTTCTGTGACGGAACTCCAGTTCTTCGGCAATGCGCTACAAGCGTAGGTTTGCTGACCAGTGTAAGATCAGAATGTTGTCTTCCCACGGTCTCAGGGTCACTCAGCTTCCGAACCAAAGCGATCGAATCGAAGAACTCCGTGTCCACGAAGCAACTCGAATGTGTGGAGAGAACGACTTGAATTCCACTGGCAGCGATTTCGCGGAGGACACGAAAGAGGTTTCTCTGCGATTGGGGATGCAAATAGATTTCCGGCTCCTCGATAGCCAAGATACCACCCAATTCTTCACCTAAGGAACGCAGATTTACAGCATAGCTGCGGAGAAGCGACAGAAGCGCTAGATTCCGGGTTCCTTCCCCAAGCTCCTCTAAGTCGAGGTCGGTTTGACCTTGGGACGGATCTGATGCCAACACTTGCATCGTCTTAAAATAATTGCTTGGGGTGAATGGCTTGAAATCCACTGCCATTTTGAGTGGTGTATCCGCTTGCATCTCAGAAAAGAACTTGGCGAAATCCGTTTTGAATTCGGGAAAACCTTGAACCTGGTCAAACAGATTAACGATTTCCTGAAACTTGGCATCGAGTTGGCCAGCGAGGGCTGCACACCGCTGGTGAAATGTCTTACGAATCTTGCCGAGCAGCGTCCAATCATAGAATGACATGTGCCGGTCAAACGTGCGGTCCGCCCCGAGATATGTGCATGGACATTTTGCCTTAAAATCGTTCGACAAAAAGTAATCCCGGCCCCTACCGTAGTTGACGTAAGCCCGGTATTCGTCCTTCTCTTCATCTTTCTTGAAGCCAGCCGTTTCCCCTGTATTAAAGGAGAGCGAAATTTCGATCGCATTTTGGGGATCACGCGCATAAAAATCGTGCCTTTCGAGTTTATCCTGACTCCACCACTCAGCTCCGAGAATGTTGTTTATTGCCCGTATGACGTTTGACTTGCCGGCGTTGTTCGCCCCGACCAGGACAAGGAAGCCACTGTCTGGAAAAGTGAAATCCATTAATTTGATGGAACGGAAGTTTTGAATAGTGATGCGGGTCAGCTTCATAACTCGCCTCGAAAGGCTTTGGCTAGCAGCGCGGGCGTGAACGACGCCAGCTCCGCCTCTACCTGTCGCTGCAACCGCTGCAACTCGTCCAGCTTATGCCGCAGGGTAACCAACAGCTTTGCGATTCGTTCCTGCTCCGCCTTGTCCGGAATGCGGAAGGTAAAGCCAAACAAAGTTTCGCGGTTAATTTTGGGCATCGCGTTGCGGTCGGAGTTGTCCACAGCGTACTCTGTGAACGGCGGCGCGAGTAGAAGAAATAGCAAGAACTCCCGTGTCACCTCGTCGATGTTCGGTTTCAAGGCATACATATCGGCGCTGCAAAGGCCGGTGCAGTCCGGCAGACAAACTTTGCGAAGTGCCGGACGAATCTTTGAGTAAACTACGTGATCTGGTGTGAAGAGATATTTGCCACTCTTCATCTTCAGTTCTTCCACTGACCGTCGTTCGCCGATGATACGGCCTGTCCCGCTCTCGATGTGCTCTGGACCGAGATATGGCAGGTGTTTCAACTCGGGATCGAGTGGGCTGAACTGACCGGAGACAACCTCGAAGAGCTGCTCCGCTGCCACTTCGCGCCAATCCTCCGTCATCTCATCAGCGAAAGCGTCTTCGAGGGCTCGCTGGAAAATAGTCTCGGCCTCTTTGAGCGCGGCTTGGCGGGTTTGGCGGGCGTGTTCGAGACGGCCGGTTAGGTTGTTAATCCGCGCCACTAGACGCCGCTGCTCAGCCAAGGCTGGAACGGGGATTTCTAACTCCTCAAGCGTCTCGCGAGTGATGCCTTGAATGGACGTGCCCTGCGAATAGAACCCTAACTCGTTAGCCACATGAGCAAAGTAGTAGCGGAAAAATTCCGGCAAACAGCCCTTGTTCAATCTCGCGCGCGTGATGTCTTGGCTCGCTCCCATGCGCGTCCTGGCGATTGAGCAATTTCCTACGCGCGTTCGTGTTCCGATGAGCAAGTCCCCAGGTTCGCAGATCGCAGTCTTCCCGCTGTTCAGCCCAACCTCTGTCAGTGCGGAGCGCCCTTTTGAAACATAAAGGTCGGTAAGGTCAGCCGCGGTAACAAACGGAACTGTTCCGTTCTTCCAAAAAACTTCGTTGCCTTTTGAAGGAGTGCCTCCATTGCTCAACTCCGCAATCTCCGAAATCGAGCAAGTTCGCCAACCATTTGAGAATGCTTGGCTATTCATCTGTGACCAGTTCTTTCTTCATCTCTTCGAGAAGGAGTAAAATCGACCGCTCCTTCTCTACCACGGACGCGAGGATTTCCTCCGGTTCAGGGTGGTCGGTTTTCTCTGGTTCCACGAGACCAAGGCTAGCGAGGGTAAGGTTGTAGCCATTCGCGATGATTCTTTCCGTGGGCACGCGCCACGCTACGCCATCGGCGGTCTCGCGCTTTGGCCACTTCGTGAGTAGATCGGGAAAGTCGTTGCGATACTGCGGGGCGAACTTGCGTGCCTTCTTGAGCGACGAGCCGTCGCCCTGAACTCGATAGAACCAGACTTCTTCTGTCGGTCTGCCTGTTTTCTGGAAAATGAGAAAGCAAGTGGGATTGGGTGTGTATGGTTCGAACATCCCTTTAGGCAATGTCACCACAGCTTGTAGGTCACATTCTTGGAGCAGGCGCTTTTTTACTTCCAGGTGAGCGTTAGAATCGCCGAAGAGAATACCGTTGGGGAAGATAATACCGGCGCGTCCGCCGGGACGGAGGCTACGGAGTGCGTGGGCAAGAAAGAGCACGTATTTGTCGCCTTTTTCCACGCGCAGGGAACGCTTTGCATCGCCTCGTTGACCGGCGAATGGCGGATTTTCGAGGATGAAGTCGAACTGTACCTCGTCCCACTTGTCCTCGCTGCCGCAGATCGAGTCGCGGCGGATAATGGGAGAGTAGTCGAAACCATGAAGCACGGAATTCATCGCGGCCATACGGATAATATCCTTGTCGCCCTCGAAACCGTGCAGAGTCCCCTTTTGGAGAAATTCCCACTGCGACGGTTTCAGGAGGTCGCCGATGCCACGCTTCACGGGCAGGCCATAAGGAGCTGTGACTTCGCGGACGAATTCAGGAGCAGTGTTTGCGAGCAGGATATGCTCGTAAGTGGCGATGAGAAATCCGGCCGTGCCGCAGGCTGAGTCGCACATGGTTTTGCCGATTTCTGGGTTTACCATCTCCACGATCACGCGAATGAGATGGCGCGGGGTGCGAAACTGCGCAGCGCGTTTCTGGCTGCCGAGGTCGTTCACGAGGATTTCAAAGAGATCGCCTTTCACATCGGCGTCTTCGGCAAGAAAGTGGACCGGCGAAATGATATCGATTGCCCGGCGAAGTGTAGCGCCATCGGGGATTACGATAGAGGAATCCTCGAACAGCGCGCGAGCCGCCGGCGACAATGCGGGGTGCAACGCGAGTTTCGGTAACAGATCGCGGAGAGTTCGGAGCATCCGCTCGTTGTCTGGATCTGAGGTAAGGACCGACCACCGGAGTTTGCCAAAATCCACTTCTTCGGCGCCGATCCTGACTGTAGCGAACAATTGCGACCCGTCTCGCGCATTTGGAGAATTGCCGGCTTGCTGCTCGGTCTCCATCTCTTCCAGCATTTTTAGAAAGAGCAAATAGGAAATTTGCGTAACATAAGTAATCGGATTGGTGACGTTGGCCGACCACAGCACGTTGCAAAGACGTTTGAGGAGAGATTGGAGTCCGGCGTTGTCCATCTTTCAATTGGCCTTTATCAGGTCGTTTAGTTCCTGCATGATGGCGGCGAGACGGTCGCGGCCAAAAAGAGCCTCAGCGCGAGCCCGTCCGCCCTGAAAGGTAAACGGTGGCTTGGTGAATATAGTCGGATCAAGCGTCACATATTTGGTTTCGCGCACGGTGGCGAGCACGACGTTTCTTAGCAGCCGCAACATCTTCGCCTGCGCGGGGTTGATGCTCTCAGAGTGCTCCGCTACCCAGACATTGAAAGCCCCCTCCACCCGCTGCTCACGGGTAGGAAACTGGTAAAGTCCTAGAGCGGCGCGAATAAAATCGCTGAGCGAGCCGGTCGGCTGATCGAAAGCCTTGCGTAGCGCGGGCTCGTCAAACCAGAACTCCGGGGCGTTCAACTTATGCGCAAGGATTTCCCACTCGTCCTGGCCCAACTCTTCGCCAGCTAGGATTTTCTGTACGGCTGGGTCGGTTTCGTGAAGTTCCTGGATGCGCTCGCGCCAGCGGTCCTGATACTCGCGACGGTCAATCGCCAAGCCCTCCGGTCCAATGATGATCATCTGCCGAAGACGAAAAACATCTTCCAGCGAACCTTCGCGAATGACCGTGAATTCGCTAACCGGATGCGGACGAGCGGGAGGTGGTGGAACAATGTCCCCACCGTCATCATCCTCGGGGGCCTGTCCAGGACTCGGACGGCTCCCGACTTGCCTGGGTCGATGGTACTGCTGGCCGGGATCGTCGAAATTGGCAGTGTTGTTAACGAAGTCGTAGATGAGGAAATCCGTCTTGCCAATCCGCGGACAAAGACGGCTACCACGGCCACGCATCTGAGCATACTTGATAGCCGATGTGGTTGGTCGAAGCATCACCAAGTTTTCGATCTCCTTGTGGTCGTAGCCGGTGTCGAGCATATCGACCGACACAGCGATGACCGGCAATGGGTCGAACTTGAAACGATCGATGATGGGCTTCGGGTTGCAGTTGTTCGAGTAGCAGGTGATTTTCTGCGCGAAACTCTGTCGCACCTCCGCCGGCGAACGGTTGGTTTGCTGGGCGATTCGCAAGCAGGCAGTGTCGGGCAGAAACTTGTTAAAAAGCCGCTCGACAATCCCGGCTTGTTTTTCGCTTACGGCAAAAACTATGGTTTTGCGTGGATGCGGTTGAGGACGTTCTTCTTCAATACGGAAATACTCGTCAATGAGGAGCTTAAGGCGATCCTCGGACTCGGCGGTTCGCCCCCAGTCGCTGAAGGCGATGTCCTCGTCCTCCCATGTTGTGCCTTCGAAGGTCAAGCGCGACTCGGCGACGTAAATCTTGTAGTCGGCAAGATAACCTTCGCGGATTCCGTCGCGTAGCGCGTAGGCGAACGTGGGCCTGCCTTCCTGCGCAGCGCTATCCCAGCAATCGAAGAACATATAGGTGCTACGTACCAGCTGCCGCTCATGCTCGCTGATCCAGCGCAGTTCGCCGGGATTCGGGGTGGCGGTGAGACCAATGTGGATGGCGTCGAAGTGCGCGAGCGTGGCACGGTGGGTGTTGTAGATGGAGCGGTGACACTCATCGGTCACCACGAGATCAAAATAAGCATGGCCAAAGCCGCCACCACCGAGTTGGCCGGCGATTGTATCGAGTGTCCCGACTACGATTTGGCCCTCCAGGCTTCGTTTGCCACCATAAAGCAGTACCGTTGGATAGTCACGAAGATAGTCGTCGAATGTTTCGCGAGCCTGTTTGGCGAGCTCGATTCGGTCAGCGAGGAAAAGTACTCGCGAAGTGGCCGCGGCTTGGAACCAGCGCTTCATCAGCATGGCAATAGTCAATGTCTTACCCGTACCAGTGGCCATCTCAAAAAGCATCTTACGACGACCGGCGATCAGAGCCTCGTCCGCCGCCTTTAAGCAGCTTAGTTGGTACGGACGGACGTCCACTTCTTCGCCCTTGAAGCGGAAACGCGACGGATATGGAATAGCACGTACAGAGTTTCCAACATCACCGCTTCGATGTAAACGAAGGTTGGCGCGCCGCTCAAGGTCCGCCTGTGAAGGAAACCCGAGAATAGGACGGGCATCGCCGTTCTCGTAGTCCCAAAAGTAATGCTCGCGTCCGTTACTGAGCAGGACGAAAGGAGCCGTTAAACCTACTGCGTAGTCTTTTGTTTGTTGCTTAGCCGAATACGGGTCGATGGAAAAGCGCTTTGCCTCCACAACGGCGAGAGGTTGAGTCCGATGATTTTTCAGCAAGTAATCCGCACGACCGTCTGCGGAAGGTTCCTCGGTTGAGACATAAGATTTGTTCTCAATGTCCCAGCCTGCCTCGCGAAGTAGCCGGTCGATTATGATTCTTGTGTCTGCTTCAGTGGGCATGGATTGACGGGCACACCGCAAAAATTGTATGTTTTCGAGCTTCCCCGAGTCCGATCTACGACACTTTCGCAGATATTACGCTCTTTGGCGGGGAGAGGGCAAGGATAGTTGAGATTGAGTTAGGGATTGCTGTGTACGTGTTCACCAGAGGCTTTGACCAATTTTCCTTGGAGGTGAAACTGTCAGTATTGATTTGACAAAGGCCATCCGTTGTCGCAATGATAGGCGCAAATTTGCCAAGGGAGGAGCGGACTTTGAAGATTCTACGTTTTTACGAAGACCGGATCGGCGTGATTAAAAATGACAACATGGTGGTGGATGTGAGCGATGCCATCAGTTCGCGCAAGGCCAAAGGCCCCCAGCGGGTCATGGAAGAAATCATCGGCGGGTGGCGTAAATACCGTCGCCGCTTCGAAAAAATTTTAGCCGCACAAGGCGGGGTGCCCCTGAGCAGCGTAAAACTTCAATGCCCGCTTCCTCGACCCAGCAAGTGCCTCGCTGCCTTCGTCAATTACGTCGATCGCCCGGATCGTAGCCCGGAGACTCTACCCAATGAGTATTTTTACAAGTCGCCGGACCTCGTAGGACCCGGAGAAGCGGTGGAATTGTCAGATATCCCGCCTGCCGTGGTCTTTCAGCCGGAGGCTGAATTTGCTTTCGTCATAGGCAAAACCGCCAAGAACGTGCCGGAATCCAAGGCGATGGACTATGTTTTCGGATATGTTCCGTTCTTTGACATTTCCACTCGGGGACTCGCGCGGCGCACCCAGTTTATTCCCAAGGGCCAGGACACCCATGGCTGTTGCGGCCCATGGATCATCACCAAAGATGAAATACTCGATCCCCACAACATCGTCGTGAAGTCCTGGACCAACGGCGAGCCGCGGCAAAACTACAATACCAAGTACATGGCGCACAAGATTCCCGATCAGATCAACTGGTTGACCCGCTTTCTGCGGCTGAATCCCGGAGACATCATCGCCACCGGCACTTTTCATGAAGGCTTGGCTCCGGTCAATAGCGGCGACACCATAGAGATTGAGTTTGAGAATATGGGAAGAGCGCAATTTCTCGTAAAGGGTAACAGCCCGCGCAAGGACGCGGACTGGCTACCAGGCCGCAACCAGCCGCAGCCGCCCGCGGGCGGGGGGATGCATCGAGTATAGAGTTAGGCGTCTAGCGTCTCGAGTCTGGCGTTTAGCGTTTAGGAGCTTGAATCTCGAAGATCGGGTTGCACCCGAGACTCTAAACGCTAGACCCCAGACGGTCTTAGCGGCTACGCCGCAGCATTCCGCCATGCCAAAATAGCAGCGAGCGATGCAGCACGTTGAAAAGCTGATTGAGCAGGTAGCCTAGAATCGCCAGCGACAGCATTCCCGCATACATTTGAGCGACCCTAAATCGCCTCTGGGAGTCCAGGATGAAATAACCGATTCCATCGGTGCTTCCCACCATCTCCGAAATCACAACCAAAATGAGCGTGACGGGCAAGCTGACCCGCAGGCCAGTCATGATCTGTGGCGAGCTTGCGGGCAAGATCACTTGCCCAATGATCTTGTAACGAGACAAGCCAAATGTTCTCGCCGTGTGCAATAGAACCGGATCGACATTTTTCACCCCGTCCATGGTATTGAGGAGAATCGGCCAGGCGCAGGAGAAAAAAATGACAAAAACCTTCATCTCGTCTTCCAAGCCAAAAAACAACATCGCCACCGGAATCACCACAGGCGGCGGAATCGGGCGCAGCATCTCGACGATCACCTCCAGCGCTCTATAAACCCTATCAAACAGCCCCATGACAATACCCAGAGAAATGAAGACTAAAGCCGCCAGCAAGTATCCGATGGCGGCCCTCTTTAGGCTGGCAAGGATTTGCAGCGGGATTTGTCCCGACCAGAGCAGTGAAATAAAAGATTCAAAAATCTTGCTCAATGGCGGCACGATGAGAGGATTCACTAATTCCGCCCGTGCTACGACCTCCCAAAGAAAAAATAAACCGAAAAGAAATAGGACACCGTTTAATTTGGCTGCTCGCATTGCCTTTACTGGACCTCTTCGGCCACTAGGCCGCGTCGCCACTTCATCAGCCCTAATTCTCCCAGGAGAAAAAGTCGGTTGAGCAAATAGCCCAGTGAGGCCACTAAAATTATCCCGGCGTACATGTTGCTATTTCTCAACGACCGCTCCTCATCGAGAATATAAAATCCCAATCCTTTACCGCCGGCGATCATCTCTGCTGTGGTCACCAAGATCAACGCGATGGCCAGGCTAATGCGCAGTCCCGTCATGATGTAGGGGGATGCCGCGGGAAGAATGATGCTTTTGAGAATTCGCCAGCGGCCAAGACCGAAGGTTTTTCCTGTATGAATGAGCGTGGGTTCGATATGTCTGACGCCGTCGAGGGTGTTGATCAATATGGGCCACAGGCTTGCGTAGACGGTTACGGCTATGATCATGCCGTCGCCGATTCCCAACAGCAGAATCGCTACCGGGATGATAGCCACGGAGGGCATGGGTCGAAGGAATTCGATTAAGGTCTCGAGATAGCTGTGGACCAGCGGAAAATATCCGAGGAGAATACCCGCAGTCACAGCAATCACCGCGGCAATCAGATAACCGGCGACAAACCGCGTTAAGGTCGTCCCCACATGGCCCGCAATTTCTCCTGAGGCAATGATTTGGATCAGAGACCCGGAGATCTGGCTGGCGGGTGGGATGTAAAATTGTACTGCTGGGCTCGATCGGCCGGCAACCTCCCAGACGACTACGACTGCGGCAAAAACAAGCCAGCCTGTCCAATTGATAGATTTCAATTGGTCTCTCCCATACCCCCGTCGCTGATCAGCCGGTAAATTTCATTTCTCAGCTCCATGAAGCGCGGCGCGCCTCGTGTCACGATTTGGTTGCGGGGTCGACCGAACTCGATGCGAAGTTCCTCGATGATTCTTGACGGCCTACGGCTTAGTACCCAGATCCGGTCCGAAAGGTAAATAGCCTCTTCAATATCGTGCGTAATGAACAGAATCGTAGTGCCAAGCTCTTCCCATATTCTAAGTAGCGTATCCTCCAGCTCCAATCGCGTCAGGGCATCCAGAGAGCCGAAGGGCTCGTCCATCAAAAGAAGCTCAGGCTCGTAGGCTAGCGCCCGTGCGATGGCCACGCGTTGCTGCATGCCGCCCGAGAGTTCCCAGGGGTAATGATTTTCGAATCCTTTGAGCCCCACGAGTTCAATCAATGTTTCGCCCTTGGTTCCCGTCGCACGGGAGTGTTCGCCGCGCGCATGCAAACCGAAAAGGACGTTCCCCAGCACCGAGCGCCAAGCGAAAAGGGATTTATTGAACTCTTGGAAAACCAGCACGAGGTTGGGCGGGGGACCTTTGACCTCTGCGCCCTTTACGACGATCTGTCCCGCGCTGGGGGCGATTAAACCGGCGATGGACATGAGGAGCGTCGTCTTGCCGCAGCCGGACGGCCCGACGAAGGAAACAAACTCTCCCGCCTCCACCTGGCAAGAGATGTCGCCGATGGCCAATGTAATATCGCCGCCCAGCTGGCGATAACTCTTCGATAGCCCACGGACTTCTAAGATGGGCATGAATCGCGATTCAACTGACCGTCATCTATGCAGTTTCGACCGCCGGATTGATGAAAAAACTCGCCTACGCTGTTGCCGTCTTCGGTTCCGCCCAAACGCTAGACTCCAAACTCTAGACTCTAGACCTTTTGACAATTAATTTGTCAGGACCTCCGGGCCGTATCGAGAATCACCTCTTGGGCTTTGAACGAGCGTGAGATCAACTTGTACTTATGCGTTAGATCAATGGTCAACTGCAGATCTTTCTCCGACACGCCTTTCTCGAAAACCGGTAAACCAACCTTTCCCGCCAGTTCTGGGCTCAAACCGGTCCACTTGACCATGGCGCTCCGCGCCCCTTCCCGATCCGCGTTAACGGCATCGATGCCACGATTCATGGCGCGCAGGAATCCTTCAACCGTCTCTTTGTTTTTAACCATCCATTTCGCCGAGGCGAACCAGCTGGCGATCAAAAACTTTGGCGCAACGTCGCTCCACGGGTTTGCCAGCACCCGTGTCGCTCCCTTCGCCAGAGAGGCCGTAACGAAAGGTTCCTGAACGCTGGCCGCATCGACGCGGCCGGCCAGAAGCGCGGCTTCCATCTGCGGAAACGGCAACTCGACGAATTTTACCTTGCTCGAATTGGCGCCGTTTTTGTCCACCCAGGCCATGGCCATCAGATGCACGATGTTGTTCAAAGTATTCACCGCCACTGTTTTTCCCTCGAGATCCGCAGCGCGAATGATGGCGGATGCTTGCGGCACCAGGATGGCGTGGGTTTCATTGGTTCCCCTGAGGTTTGTCGCGCCACCCGCAATGAACTTAAAATCGAAGCCTGCGACATGCGCCTGATAGAGCGAAATCACGTTGGTCCAACCGAACTGCAAATCGCCGGAAGTGACACCTTGGACGATTAAAGCGCCTCCGGCCATTGGCACCGTCTCCAGCTCAAAGCCTTCGGCTTTGAAAAATCCTTTCTCCATCGCCATAAACATGGCCGCGTTATCGACGATTTTCATATAGCCCAGTTTGCTTTTGGTCTGGGCCCAGCTGAGCGGGCGCGTCAACGGTAACGCCGCGACACCAACGGTCAATTTGGTCAAGAAGCTGCGACGCGTGATTGTCATATCCCGTCCTCCTCTTAAGAAATATGCTGAGGCTCAAATTTTGCCCAACGCTATAGCCTTGGCACGACAAGGTCAAGAGCGACAGATCCGGCTACCAAGAGACTGGAATTAAGGAAAGAATTCAGGGGAAGGGCGGCGGCATTTTTCACTCGCCAAGCCACCCGATGAAACTCATTTGGCGTCCTGTTTCTTTCTTTTCCCGTCGATAGGAAAAGTATTCGTCCGCGGCACAGCGCGTACAGGGTCCGAGTTGAAAAATTTGCCGCTTAGGGATGCCTGCCTGTTGCAGGATGCTTTGATTCAATCCCTTCAGATCAAGAAAGCTTTTTCCCTCTCTTATTTGGAGAGCGGCCTCGGACAAGTGGCCCCATTGCGCCACTAATGGCCGCGTGACATCATCTTTGACTTCATAGCAACAGCTGCCAATGGCAGGCCCAAGAGCCGCCTCGATTTCATTCGCCAGCAGATCGTACGATTCCTTGAGCTGACGAATCGTCATTCCGCCGAGTCCCGCTAAAGTGCCGCGCCAGCCGGCGTGAACCACCGCCGCGATCTTTTTTTTGGGGACAACGAGTAATATCGGCACGCAGTCGGCCGTGAGCACGCTGAGGAACACATCCGATGTTTCGGTCACCATTGCATCCCCTTCGCCGGCCTCCTTGAGATTTTTGTCGTTAACTTCGATGACGCGATCGCCGTGTACCTGCTTCATAGTGACGATGCGGCCGTCGTGAATGCCCACCTCCTGCTTGATGTCGCAGACATTTTGACTAACTACCTTAGCATCGTCGCCGACGCGATAGGAGACATTCAGCGTTGCATAAGCGCCGACGCTCTTCCCACCCCGCCGCCCCATAAAGCCGTGCAGCAAGCCGTCGTAGTTTCCCCATTGCGGAACTTTTAGCTGCGTAATGTTCATATGATGAGATTATGGTGACATCCGCCGTGCGTTGCAAGCACGGCTTCGCCGCCTAAAGATTTAGACGCACCGCGGCTCTTGCCGTCTACCGAGATTTACAGCCTGTCGCATCGCGTCGCCCTCTTTGGCTGACTCCGAGGGGGGCACACCTTTTCAATAATGCGTACTTACGTGCAACGGGCTAAGAGGAATTTTTTGCCGCTCCGCCTGGCACAGCCGTTGCTCAAGACGCAGTCCAGTGAGCGGAGGTCTTGAGCGATTCTGGGTACGATAAAACAAATTGAATGTGAGGATCGAGAATGCGAGTAAACACCCTTACGCAATGGCGGCGAGGGACAAACAGATGGCTTTGCGGTGTCATGATGCTGCTAATCTGCGGCTGCTCGCTGAGACAAACAGCCGTGAATGCGATCGGCGACGCTCTTGTTGACGGTGGAAGTGTTTACGCTTCTGAAAACGATCCGGAATTAATTCGCGAAGCTTTGCCCTTCGGTTTGAAAACCTTTGAAAGCCTGCTGGAAGTTTCACCTAGGCATCAAGGCTTACTCCTCGCTACTGCTCAAGGCTTCGCTGCCTATGCCTTTTTTCTTCAAATGGAGGCCGACCGCCTCGACTCAACAAATCCTGACCGGAGCCGTGAGCTGCGCGGGCGCATTCGCAATCTTTATCTCCGCAGCCGCGAGTACTCCTTGAGGGGCTTGGAGATACGCCACCCGGGCTTCACGCAGCAATTGCATCAAGATCGCACCCTGTCGCTCAGGACGATGACTAAGGACGATGCTCCTTTCCTCTACTGGGCGGGCGCCTCGTTGGCTGGAGCGATCTCTACCGCCACGAATGATTTGGCTTTACTGGTTGACCTGCCGCTGGCTGGCGCGCTTGTCCAACGTGTGCTCGAAATCGACGAGCAGTTCGATCACGGCACGGCCCACGAGTTTTTTATTTCTTACGAGGCAAGCCGGCCGGGGGGCAGCATGCAACGCGCGCGCGAGCATTACCGACGCGCCCTGGCGATTTCTGGCGGACAACGAGCATCGGTCTATCTGGCGTTGGCGGAGGCAGTAGCGGTCAAAGCACAAAACCCTTCTGAATTTCGCGCGTTGTTATCAGCGGCGTTGTCTGTGGATCCGGAACAAAATCCGCAGCTGCGCCTGGTCAACACCTTAGCCCGACAGCGCGCGCTTTGGCTTCAGAGCCGTATCGACCACCTTTTTCTCGATGTGGAAACGCGAAAGGAGAACCCAGGATGAAAATCGCCTTTGTCGGAATTCTGATCTTGACTACACTGCTGGCGCTCTCACCCGTCGCGGCCCAGACGATTAAGCTGGCAACGCTCGCGCCGGAGGGATCGCCGTGGCACAACATCGTGCGCGATATGGCGGCGGATTGGACCAACGTTACAAACGGAAAAGTTCAGGTTCGCATCTATGCCGGCGGCATCGCCGGCGACGAGCCCGATATGGTTCGCAAGGTGAGAGTGGGCCAGCTCCAGTCCGTGGTGCTGACCGGCAACGGTCTGGCGGAAATTGCGCAAGAGATTCAAGCGCTGCAGATGCCAATGATGCTTTCCAGCGACGCCGAACTTGACTATGTAATGGAGCGGGTAGGACCGAAGTTCGACACCTTGCTGCAAGCCAAAGGGTTCAAGGTCCTAAACTGGGGAGACGCCGGTTGGGTCCGCTTCTTCACGCAACGGCCTGTGGTGGCTCCCGAAGACCTCAAATCGCTGAGGCTTTTTACCTGGGCTGGCGATTCCGCTTACCTGGAGGCATGGAAAGATGCCGGATATAATCCGGTCTCCCTGCCCGCGAATGAAATTCACACCGGTCTTCAGTCCGGTTTGATCAACGCCTTCGTCGCCCCACCCATCGCTGCCCTTGCGTTTCAGTGGTTTGGCTTGGCAAAGCACATGACCGACTTGAAGTGGGCTCCGTTGATAGGTGCCACAGTGATTGCCAACGCCGCCTGGCGGGAAATTCCCGACGACCTCAAGCCACTGCTTTTGAAATCCGCTGGCAAAGCAAACCTACGTTTCCGCAGCGAGATCCGCAATCTCGGCGGCGGCGCCATCGAGGTAATGAAAAAACACGGCCTAGTGGTACACGCTGTCCCCCGGGAAAAGGTTTTACTTTGGGAGAAGAGTGCGCGGGCAGGATACCCCAAAATGGTAGGGCGAGTCGTACCAGCGCATATGGTCGATGAGGTGGAGCGGCTGCGCGGCGAGTACCGCGCCGCGCAAACAACCATGGCGAGATGAAGATGTCAGCCACGCTGTCAAGAGTCATCACTATAGGAAGGTTTTCCGAGGAGCACGTTACCTCGGCGGCCCTCCTCGCGATGGGAATCCTACCAGTAACGGAGTTAATCCTCCGTACAGTTTTCAACACCGGTATTCCAGGCGCGTCCAGCTATGTTCAGAACCTGACATTGTGGGTTGGTTTCCTCGGCGCGATTATCGCCGCTCGGGCAAAACAGCATCTCACCTTCATACCCACCTTAGAATTCCTGCCCTATAACTCGCGGCGGGTAGCCGCGGTTTTCTCAGCCATGGTTTCGGCCACCGTCGCCATTGGACTCACCTGGGCGGCATTTAAGTTCGTTCAATCTGAATTCGCAGCGCCGACGCGTATTGCAGGATGGTTGCCGATTTGGACCGTACAAGCGGTGCTTCCTATCTCTTTTGCAGCTATTGCCCTCCGATTCGTCCTCCAACCCGATGGCTGGAGCGCGCGAGCATTGGTCGCTTTGGCCCTCCCTGCGTCGTTGCTAATTGGGTTCACGCTGGCGTCCTACGCATCGCAGCTTCTCTGGCCGGGATTCGCCACACTGATTTTAGCGGGGTTACTGGGCGCGCCTATCTTCGTTGTTCTGGCGGGGGCGGCGCTCTTGCTTTTCTTCGCGGCGGGAACTCCCGTGGCGTCTCTCCCGGTTGAAACCTACCGGCTCGTCGTCTCTCCCTCGATACCGACGATTCCCCTATTCACTTTGACGGGTCTGATCCTTGCCGAAGGCGGCACCAGTCAACGGCTCCTCCGCTTGTTTCGTGCGCTCTTCGGCTGGATGCCCGGCGGTTTGCCCATAGTCGCCACGCTGCTCTGCGCATTCTTCACCACCTTCACCGGCGCCTCCGGTGTCACAATCCTCGCCCTTGGCGGGCTGCTCCTGCCGGTGCTGATACAAAGCCGTTACCGAGAGCGGTTTTCCGTGGGACTTCTCACGGCCACCGGTTCCATCGGTATTCTTTTTCCGCCGAGTCTTCCGGTGATCCTTTACGGCGTCAGCGCTCATGTGCCGATTCCGGACCTTTTCAAAGCAGGATTAGCGCCCGGGCTCCTCTTGGTCGCCGCAGTGTGCGCCTTCGGCGTCCGGGAAGGATTCAAATCCAATGTATCGCGCCAACCCTTCGATGGGCGAGAGGCAGTTCGAGCCCTCTGGGAATCAAAGTGGGAAGTCATGCTGCCGGTAATCACGCTCGCTTCAATTTTCGGAGGGTTCTGCTCGCTGACCGAAGCCGCAGCGATCACTGCCGTCTATGCGATGGTAGTCCAGACGGTAATCTATCGCGATCTCCACCCTACACGCGATCTTCCACGGGTGTACGCCGCCTGCACCACGATGATGGGCGGCGTGTTTATTATCCTCGGCAGCGCCATGGGGCTCACAAATTTCTTAGTCGATGCACAGGTCCCCATGTTGGTGACCTCCTGGGTGCAAGAACATATCCACTCGCGAGTCGTCTTTCTGTTGGTGCTCAACTTGTTCCTCTTCATGGTCGGCTGCCTGATGGACGTCTATTCGGCGATTATCGTCCAGGCGCCGTTACTCCTGCCAATCAGCCGGGCGTTCGGAATCGATCCGCTTCATCTCGGAATCATATTCCTCGCGAATCTCGAGCTAGGCTATCTTACTCCGCCGGTAGGGTTAAATCTTTTCCTCGCCTCGTACCGCTTTAAGAAACCGATTTTCCGCGTCTTCCGTGAGACATCGCCATTTCTTGTGGCTCTTTTGCTAGTGGTGCTTCTTGTCACTTACATCCCTGCTCTGACCGTCGGAGTCGCGGGCGCTTTGAGGGCGCCATAAGAAATGAAACCGAGCAAGCGATCAAATAACCGGAGAAAACATGTATGAAGCCCTCGGACTATATGATCCATCTAACCCTGAGCATCTTCCTCATCGTCGGGGTCTACCAGTTCTACTTCTGGTGCCAACGCCATCATCTGGCCCAGCCACGCGAACTCAAGCTTCCCGCCGACGACTGGATTCCATACCGTCCGCATTGGGTATGGATCTACAGCTGTCTCTATTATCCGGTGATCCTGTACATCAATTGGGTCATTGAATCGCCGAGCCAGTTCACCCGGATTGCTACAAGCTATCTCCTGCTGCTGGGTTTCCAAATGGTATTTTTTCTCATTTTTCCGGTAGTGACGCCGGAAAGCTGGCGCGCGGTTAACCAACGACGCAGCCTATCAGAGCGTTTTCTGTCCTTGGTGCAACGCTTTGACGCTTCGTCAAACAGTTTTCCCAGCATGCATGTCTCGGTGGCGATGCTCACGGCGTTGCATCTGTATTCATATTTGGGTCCTTGGGTTACCACATTTCCCGTGCTTATCGCTTTGAGCTGCCTTTTCACCAAACAACACTACCTGATCGATGTGCCGGCTGGGGCCGCCCTGGGATGGGTAACGTTTTATGCTTACAGGTGGGTCGCTTGAGTCGCAAGATTCGATGCATCAACTCGTCCCTAAGGGCGACAAAAGCGAATGCTGGCGTGACCGTCGGTTGCATATGAAACAACCAACCCATTTTCGAAGTTTCGTGGTCGTTCTCACTACTCTACTTATGGGTTGTCATATCGAGTCGATTCACCCGCTATCAGATCCGGCCGATACTACCCATGATGAGCGACTGAGCGGAACATGGAGCGCGAAAGGAAAAAACAGAGGCGATACGATTTATTTGCATCTCGGTAAAGCGGAAAACGGTTCCACAAGTGCCGTTTGGATCGCGCACGACCATACGGGACAAATACGCCTTGGGGTTTTCAAGATCGTTCCAACAAGACTCGACGAAGAAACCTACGCGAGTGTCCAGATGGTGGAATCAGAAAGTCTTAGAAAAAAAGAGCCGAGTTATTTCTTTGTAAAATATTCGATCGATTCGGCTCAAAAGCTTACCCTATGGGACCTGGACTTGAGAGCGGCGATTAGTAACGAAAGGCTCAAAGCCACTGCTGGCCGGATAACCGATTCGACGGCTGCCTTGAGACATTGGGTTGCGTTAGCCAGACTTGATGAACGTTTCTTGACTGAGTCCCATATTACCTTTGAAAAACTAGCAACCAAATAATTTTGCCGTGTGCATCATGCAAATCAAGCGGTGCCATGTATGAACTTCGATGAACAGATCGGTTCCTCCGGAATTCTCTTCGACGACGCACCTGGCCCCGCGAGGAATGATAAGGGTCACAATGGTTGTCACAAAATCCTAGAAAGCAAACTTAAGATCGTGGGGCAAAGCCCTAGCATCCAGAGGTGTTTAGATCTGGCGCAAAGGGCGGCAGAAACCAAGACCACGGTGTTGCTGCTCGGAGAAAGCGGCACGGGCAAAGAAATCTTCGCCAGGGCAATTCACCATTGGAGTGACCGAAAGAATAGGCCGTTTATGGCGATCAATTGTGTCGGTCTATCGAAGGAATTATTAGAGAGCGAACTCTTCGGCCACGAGAAAGGTTCATTCACCGGCGCCCATCAACTCAAGAAAGGCAAGATGGAACTGGCCCACCAGGGGACCGTATTTCTCGACGAGATCGGTGATATCGCCCCAGAGCTTCAGACCAGGCTTTTGAGATTTCTCCAAGAACGGGAATTCGAGCGGGTGGGCGGCACCCAAAGAATCAGCGTCGACATTAGGATTATCGCTGCTACCAATCGCGATCTAGCGGGCGCGGTAAAACAAGAGCGTTTCCGCGATGATTTATTTTACCGTCTGAATGTACTCTCGATTCTGATACCACCCCTGCGCCAGCGACAAGAAGATATTCCCGCTCTAGCGTACTATTTTCTTCATCGTTTTTCCGCGGAAAACAAAAAAAGCTTCACCACCATTGCGCAGGAAGCTGAGAAAAAGCTTTTGGCCCACGAATGGTCCGGCAACGTACGGGAGTTGGCAAACGTCATCGAGCGCGCTGTTGTTCTGGGCCAGGAGCCAATGATAAACCTGCGGGACCTGCCTCCCGAAATTGCGAATCAAGAGATAAGTCAACCATCGGAAATCGTTTCCTATCGCACGGCAATGGAACATTGTCGGCGAGAGATTCTTCAAAAGGCTCTGACTCAGACCCGCGGCAACCGCGCCGCAGCAGCCAGACTTCTCCGCCTGCGAAGAACTTACTTCTTCAAGCTGATAAAGTCTCGCGGCATCGACTGACTCTTTTTGGAGACGCTGATCGTTTCCAAAAGAAGACGCATTTCAGCGCCCGCCAATTGTCAATTGCCAGTCGGCTCCTAAATTTCACTTCATCTTCCGCCTTCTATTTGATTCCTCCTGCGATCTGCACACATGGCACGACGATTGCGTCTTTGGCTCTTCGTTCGCCGGCGACTCGAGCTTTTGAACGGTTTATGTGCGAGAGACGCTAAATTAGCAACCTAATCAATTCATCAATTATTAAAGGAGTGGAGAAAATGCAGACTTCAATGACCAAAGTCGCCTATTTTATAATTGCGGCGTTTTTTGCCTTGTCAGACCGTTCGGCCGTTGCCGCCGGAGGCACCCACCGGGTGAAGTGTGTTGGCAACAACACCATTCAAAAAGCACTGGATAAAGCCCACGACGGCGATGTGATCCATGTCGTCGGTAATTGCACAGAGCATGTCGTCATCGAGAAGAACCGGATCACGTTGATCGCCGACCCCGGAGCAAGTCTGTCGGCGCCGGATAATTCTAATCCAGCCATCAGAATTCGTGGACAAAACGTCAGGGTCGAAGGGTTTTCCTCTATTAGCGGTGGCAACCAAGTGATTCAGGTCGACAGAGGCGGCTCGGCCGATATTGTTAACAACACCATTGAGAACGGAGACCGAGGCATACTGGTGACGCAAAATGCTTATGCCCGCGTGGCGCGAAACATCATAAGAGACAACGGAGAGAGCGGAGGTGTTACGGTGAGAAATTCAGCGGCCGCGGACGTCGACAGCAATACGATTACGGCAAACATGGGCATAGGAGTCAGTGTAGACGATGGCGCATCCGTTGATCTCGACGACAACCAAATTACGCTAAATACGGGTGATGGAATTCGAGTCAGGGGCACTTCTCACATTCGTCTCTCGCTTAACCCTGACCTTGGCCAAGCCAACTTCATCGAAGGAAACCTCAGAGGAATTCGATGTCAGTTCAATTCTAGCATCAGAAGCGGAATTGCACAAAATTACGGCACGGGAAATACTCTGGCGAATAGCCTTGTGGACTGTTCCGTAAACGGGCCCGTCTAACTGCGTGGGGAAGGAGAACAGGGGGCTGCGAAGAAAAAAATTTTGATATGCAAAACACCAAGCTGTGCCAGCCGCTAATTGATTTTCCATTCGCATCGAGCGATCAGAATGCGTCCATCCCGGTGGAAAAACGGGGGCGACTCGGAGAAACTCTTGATCTCTCCCGAGACTAGTTACAAATGGTCTTCTAAAGCTCGCCTTTTTGTGGCCCTGTTATTCTTAGGCGGGTGTACAACGGCCGCGAGAATTGAGGTTTCTAAAGGTTCGGTAAGAAATGAATCTCTTCAGGTCATTGCGCTCGTTTTTTCGGCGGAAGCGAGCGACGTAGAACGACAGGCGTCCGATTGTATCAGGACGGCTATCGAGACGGCGCAGCTCCCGCTGCAGATTGTTTCCCCCGATGAGTTTCGGAAAGTTGCCTTTCCTGACTTGGCACCCGAGGCGGCGATACATAGATCTGAATATCTTTCGGTACTCCTACCCGACCAGAGGTTCAGAGACCGGATTGCTCCATTGGGTATTCGGTATATTGTCTCCATAAGCGGTGTGACAGAGCAGAATCTTAAAGGTTCTGGTCACGCATTGGGTCACGACGGGAGAAGTGGAAGGATCGGGGGCGCTTTGTTCATATGGCAGCGTCGTACTCAGCTACAGGCATCGCTCTTGGATTTAACCAGGCCTTCCCCAAAAGAAGACATCTTCGCTGATGCCTCGGGGACACCATGGCTTTTGATTATCGGGGGATTACCGCTTTACATTCCGGCGGATACGGACTCGAAAGCCTGTCGGGATCTCGGGGGGTCAATTGTTGAATTTCTTAAAAAGGCCGCGTCGGAGCCGTAGGCTCACGGAACGACATCAGGTAACTACGAATTGCGGCATCACACTTCTCCACCGCTTGCTTACCGGTTTTTTCTGTTCACTCACAATGGTAATGGTTTGGAGTTGCGCAACACAATCATTGGTCCAACCTCAACATGCATACTTGCCGACGAAACACCGCACAATTTGGCTGGAACCGTGCATAAACCGCAGCGCGTTTCAGGGAGCCCGGGACATAGCAAAAGAAGCGACTGAAACACTAGTCTCGAAATTCAAAGCAATTGAACGTTTCCAATACACCAAGGACGCTTCGCTTGTGTTGACTTGTGAAATTGAGGGATTTGTGGAAGGAAGCGCCGTGCAGCGGTGGATTCTGCCGGGATGCGGCGCTATGGAGGCAAGGGTCGCAGTCGTGGTTTGGGAGAAGCCGGGCGAGAAAATTCTTTTGACACTTAGGAGTTATTCAACGGTAAAATCTGGAGGTCTCTACACAATTGGCGCGGACCGATACATCCTCGGCGTGGCGATGGACGACATTGCTGGCCAACTGGAGAGTTGGGCCAGGGGGAACCAGACTGCGGGTTCTAAAAATAAGGGGAATTAGTCAATGTATAACGAACAAAAGAACAAAAGGAGCTTCAGTTGGGTACGGGGGTTGATCGACATAGAATTGGCGTTATCGTTTTTTCTCTCTTTTAGTCTTTTCTTGAGTGGCTGCACTGGCGCTACAGTCACAACCGGAGCGTTTAGGCAAGTAGACCGTTTAGAGAGTGAACTGCGCCGCGGGGTATCCACAAAAATGGAGGTCCAGCGGATGCTCGGGGTGCCTATCGGGCTCGGTAGCAGTATTCTTCCAACCGACCCGCGGCCACGAGAGGTCTGGTATTACGGGGGTACTGAAGTCATTGGAACTCAGTTTGAGTTCGACGGTACGATTCGAGCAAATCAGCGTCAGCAGATCCTGCTGGTTTTCTTCGATCAGGGAGTGTTTGACGGATATATGTGGTTTTCCAACGAGGGCACCTCCATGAGTAAGTAGTGGTGGTCTAATGCCCGATCGCACTAAAGTGAGAAAAAGATTAACCACTTTTGGAATGACCCTGATCAGCGTCTTGGTTCTTCTTACGGGATGTGCTTCTCAACTGAAGTGGGGTTCTCTTCCTAAGATCGACGGACTCAAAAGCCTAAGGGTGGGCGTATCGACTGTCTCCGAGATCCGTGAAACTCTAGGTGAGCCTAGAGGATACGGCGGCCTACATCACACGGCTGATCCCACTCCTTGGATTCGTAGCTACACGGAAGCGAGCGCTGATCGTATCGGCCTTAAGGCGCCGGTTGACCCAACGTACAGAAAAATCTGGTTTTACGAATACGCGGAGGCGACGGAGCTGAATCTGTATGAGTATCGCATTGGATTAAACTTCTTACTCATCTTTTTTCTCGATGACCGTTACGACGGTCATCTGTGGTTTTCCGCAACTAATTTGCTGGAGGCCAAGCGATGAAATACTCCAGCAAATACTGTTCATAGAGATTTTACGAGGGTTTCTTTGATGAGACCACCTTTTCCGATCAATACAACAGTAAAAGAACCTTCGGTATGGTGCCGTCGAGCGTTAATGGGGCTGTCCTCTCGCGGTCGAAGATTTCAGGGTGGGAGGCGCGGCTATGCTCGTGTCTTCCTGGCCGTCTTACTAATTCATTTTTGCCTTCCAGCAGGAGGGTGTGCGCCAACAATCCGCATGGGTCACCGCCCGAACATCGATGCTTTGGAAAAATCCTTGCAAGCTGGAGTATCTACACCCGCTGATGTGCTTTTGGCTCTCGGCCAACCATTCGGCAAAGGAAAAACAATGTTCCCAATCGACAGCAAGCCGAGGACGATGTGGTCATACTATTATGGGGAGGGCGACTTACAGGATGCTCGGGCAACATACCTCTTCGTATACTTTGATGAGAATCGGTATGACGGATACATGTGGTTCTCCAGTCTACAAAGGTAAAAGGCCCTGTTCGATAATCATAATTATTCCACGAGCCAGTTTACAAGGTTGGAGTACTTTCGGTTGAGAGGAGAAGAAATTCTAAATCCTCCCATGAAAAAGTACGCCACTGAGTTCTTCTATGACTGAAGGTATCTCAGTTTGGTGGTTATTCGAAAGCTAATTTCATTTGCAGTTGGGACCTGGGGAGACTTACGGCGATTTAAGGAGTGGCCATGATAACGGGCCCGTTATCATCAAAATTAGGCGCGACGATGTTGAGCGCTTTGTTCATTTCCTCAGTCGCTGGGCCTTGCCCAGCGATGGCAGCAGAGGTGGTTCAGGTCAGCTCTGTCGTCAGCCTGGAGTACAGTATCTTCGACGAGCAACACGAGCTCATAGAATCAAACAAGGGGAAAGAGCCGTTTCGTTCCTCTCAGGGCCAAGGGAAGATGATAAAAGGATTGGAACAAGCGCTAGTGGCGATGCAGGTAGGCGAGCAAAAGACGCTTCGACTTGCACCGGAAGTCGCTTTCGGACGGATCAATCAAGGTGCTTTTCGAGCCGTGCCAAAAGACAGTATCCCGTCTAATCTCCTGAGAGTCGGCGCGATGCTGCGAGCGCACACTGCCCACGGGCAAAGTCATCTCGTGCGAGTCCGCGAGATTAAAGAGAATTCGGTGGTCCTCGACTTTAATCACCCGCTCGCGGGCAAGACAGTGATCCTAGTGGTCAAAGTTCTTGGCATTGAGCCTGAACGAGAGAGGTAATTTTTCGAATTCTCATCTGGAAAATCGTGGAGGAAACAGGTCGGGAGTCTTTTGACTAATTGGCACAATTCCGAGCGATCCTGAACCAATAAAATTGTTGAGAAACTATGTTCCCAGCGGATTGAAGCTTTTACTGGCTGAAAGAGTACTCTGCCTCTACACGCTCACCGGAACTTCTGAGTTCAATAGCCTAGTCCAGCGAACTTCGTGTAAAGTACGTGCACACAGCATCTTTCGTCCTACCTAAAAATGCACACTGACTTGTCTCTCCTAATTCTCTCCCTACTGAGCGCGAGCGCTTAAGTGCCCGTCTTACCTTGAAACTCTGCTTAGTTGGAGTTCCTGGCATTTCCCTTGCTCAATCTAATCAAGTGAACCGTATTTCAAACACGCAAATTTGGGGAGGAAAAACAATGAAGGTACGCATGTGTAAGTCGGTCTCGTGGTCCGTTGTTTTTATATTAACGATGTGGCTCCTAACCCCAGCCCCGATCCTCGCCGAGCCGAGCGCGGCACTGTTGGATGCCAAGAAACAAGCCGAGGCCAAAGGTTTTATCTTTGAGACGAGTCACGATGCCATTGTTGAAATGGCCAAAAAAGAACGTGAGTTGCGCGTATTGACCAGCATCGACGAGAAGGTGATCAAAGCCATGACGGCAGCGTTCAACAAAAAATATCCATTCATCAAAGTGACCTCGGCCGATCTCGGTTCCATTGAGGGCGCGCAGCGGTTCTTGCTGGAGTTAAAGTCAGGCTCCGCGAGCGACTGGGATGTGGACCGCGCATATACCGAACTTTATGAAGAGTATCTCCCGTACCAGAAAAAATTCGACATCCTCGGCATGGCGGAACAGAAAATTCTCGATATTCCGGCAGCCATTATCGATCCCCATGTGCGAAACGTCGTAACCATCAGCAGCAATCTCCAGGTTGTCGCCTATAACAAAAGTCTCATTACGAGAGAAAAGGTTCCGAACACCTGGGAAGATTTCCTCAAGCCGGAATTCAAAGGCCGCAAATTCATCGCCGATATTCGGCCTATCTGGCTGGCCTCGCTCGTCCCGGTGTGGGGAACGGAAAAAGTCGTTGATTTCGCGCGAAAGCTCGCCGCGCAGGAGCCCATCTGGGTGCGCGGCCACACGCGTCCCCTGGTATCTGTCCAGGGAGGCGAGTATCCGGTATTTATTGGCGTTAATTTTGGATCGACCAAAAGGGTTCAGAAAAAAGACAAGCTCGGAGTTCTGGATTTCAAAATCCCCGAGCCGATTCCGCTGCGGCTTCATGAGGGTAATGGGGTTCTAAAGGACGCCAAAAATCCTTATGCGGGTCTTTTGTGGCTGGAGTTTATGGCGTCCGCCGAGGGCCAGGACATCATGGATAAGTATTGGCCGTACGGCGCCTCGATTTTTGCCCCGGGCTCCGAACAAGAAAAGCTGACCAGGGGCAAGAAGGTTTCCATCATCGACTGGAACGGTTACAAAAAGCTCGACGAGAATTTGCAAAAGATCGTGGCGGCCTATGGTTTCCCCAAGGTGAAGTAACGGACAGGAAATCAGACACCTGAGGAATAACGAGTGGAAGAAGGAGGTTCGGGAGTCTTTTGACTGGTTGGCACAAACGAAAGTGATATTGGAACAATAAATCCGTAAGAAAAAATTTCCATAACGCCTTGGGGTTCTTGCTGCCTGCAAAAGTATTCTAACCCTAAAAGCCTGTAATACTTTAATCTAGTTTTTCTTCTCGGATTTATAAATTTCGAGTTGAGGAGGAAAAGGCGCCAGAGCTTCAGCCAGTTTTTCCAAGTTTCCTATTGTTCTCGAATAACAGAGATCCAAATCAGCCGTGAGAAATGCCGAACCATGGGCAACAGCGGCCATTCCGCCAATGATAACAAATTCGACCTCGAGCCTATGAAGTTCCTTGAGCAGGGTCTCGACCTTGAGATCGGGCACGACGTTTCTCACTGGCCTTTCTGAGTTCGATCGCCAAGTCCAGCATCTGAAGATTTTTTTGGATGCGTTGGGTCGGCGTCCATGACAGGCGCTCATAAAGCTGGCTCAGATCGATACCCGCCTCGCGCGCCTTTGTTAAGACGGGTGTTCGCCCATCACTTCTTGCCATGACCGGATTCTAGCACTATGCGACGAGAAACATAAAGGCACCAACCCTCTCACTCTCGTTATCTTCCAATTGCGATCCGGCCCTCCTGAGCACCGCTCGATTCGCCTTTACAGTTTGCTCCGCCCTTCACTATGCCCCTCAATGATTCGTCTCCTCTCCCCGCTATTACTCCCCATACTCCGAAAACGGCGGGTATAAACCCGTAGGTTAAAATAGATAGAATAGAAAGGTCGCTTTTTTATTCTGTCTCCGATACGCCAATCACTTCTCGCTCTCAGCCGCTTTGGATCCAGCCGCTTCTGGTTTGCGAAACAGCGAGATGGCAAAGGCCGCCAGACACAAACAGGCCGCAATTAGAAAAACATCTTGAAAGGCAGGGATGAACCCTTGAAATGCATCAGACCCGTGAGTAGAGACCTGCTCTGAATAAACCCGCCGCCGCTCATCGAAGAGCAAACTTGCGCCGGTGGCGCTGAACACGATGCCAAGGGTACGCATCATTTGGGCGATGCTACCGGCCACGCCCTGCTGCGCGCGCGGAATTGTGCCCATCACGAAGCTCATGTTCGGCGCTTCGAACACACCCAATCCCAATCCCACGACACCCAGCGCGACAGCCACGGAGAGGTAGTCAGCTTGGGAGTCGAGACGGCTAACCATCCATAACCCGAGCCCTTCCAAAGCCAAACCCAGCGAACTGAGTCGTGCGGTGCCAAAGCGGTCGGACAACCTCCCCGCTACTGGCGAAGCAAGAGTGGTCATGAATGCAGCGGCGAGCATTAGCGACCCGCCGGTCGTGGCCGCATATCGCAGTATGTCGATCACATAGTAGGGTATGAGCAACCCGACAGCGAATCTGGCACAGTTAGCCAGTACGGTAAGCAGATTAGCGATGACAAACGCCGGCCGCCGAAAGAGGCTCAGGTTGACTACCGGTTCACTGACATATTTTTCAGTCACTATAAATCCGGCAAAGCATAGCGCGGCAAATAGCGCGAGGAGGATGACCTGCGGAGAGGCCCAACCCGGGGCCTGGCTTCGACTGAGCGCTAATAAGAGACCCGCTATACTTCCCGCCAGCGTCAACGCTCCTAGTAAATCAAAGCGTTGGCTTTTCTCGGGATCTTTCAGCCGGGGCAACTTCGCGGCGGCAAGCCAGCCCAGAATCAGGGCCGGTAGTATCCGAAACAGGTAGACCGCGCGCCAGCCGAATCGGTCGGCAAGTAGGCCGCCAATCAGTGGCCCCATGGCGTAACCCAGCGCCCCGCTCATTTGGAAAATACCGAGGGCATGGCCGCGTGCTTCTACGGGGACAGCCAACGTCACCAGAGCAGGTGCAGAACCTGACACCAGGGCCGCTGCCACGCCTTGCCCAATACGAGACATGACGAGCCAGGTAAAAGTCGGCGCCAATCCACAGGCGACAAAGGCCAGTGCGCTAGAGATCAATCCGTAGATCAATAGCCGTCCATGGCCCCAGAGATCGGCGAGCCGTCCGCAGCCGAGCAAAAGGCTGGCGTGAGTCAACACGTACGCTACAATAACCCACTGTATCGAGGTCACTTCCAGTGCGAAGGCTTGAGTGATGGCTGGAAACGCAATATTGACAGAGCTATCGAGGGAAATGAGGAGCGTTCCCAGGCTGGCGACGACGACCGACCATTGAAAAATCAGCGGGTGAAAATGGTGTTTTTGATGTTCTTTACCGATGTTATTTCTACTTCCTTTCCCGAGCAAGGGAATGATTCAAGGTAGGTTCTCCATAATTTCGAGGTCCCTCTCAATTGCAAATGCGCGGATTTTCCCGGTCAGGATACTTGATTGGCCTGATAAGCCCGTTGGTAGCCATCACGCGTGGTCATCCGCTCCAGGTAATCTTGTAATGCGTCGGCAAGCGGAATTTCGCGGCGAACTGCCGACACCAGGCAGGTGCTCAGAAGGATGTCTGCGCCTGTGAAAGAGCTCCCTAAGATAAATGGTCCGCTTGAAGAGAGTGCCTGCGCGGCCACGCTCACCTGCTTTTTAAAACCCTCCTTGGCCGCCCGCACGGCCTCGGGGGCTTCCCCATAAATCTTGCTCAGGTCGATATGCTTGCGAATGATATAAAGAGTATGCGCGTCCAGCTCCGTCATGACGAAGAAAGACCACTGGTAGTATCGGGCCCGCTCCACGGTGCCAGGCAATGGCACGAAAGTGCCGGGCGCGCCGTATTTCTCGCCCACGTAAGTGACGATAGCCGCGCTTTCAGTCAAGGTGAAATCGCCATCCTGCAGCACGGGGATTTTCTGAGCCGGATTCAATTGGGTGAATTCGACAGTTTGGGTTTCTCCGGTGCGCGGCCCGAACGGGTGCCGCTCGTAGGGAAGACCCAGCTCGTGAAGTATCCAGTGCGCCCTCATCGTACGCGGGGTTCCGGCGCCCCAAAGGATCCGCCGTGGATTCTCTTTCATCGTGGTCATCGTGACCTCCTAAAATAACGCCATATGCCGTTGTGGCCGTAAGGAAATTGACCAATAACTTTTATTTTATGACGCTAACTGCTGCAACCCCGGTGCATCCTACGGGAAAGGGGGGGACCTGTCGGCCAGCGATCAAGGCAGGCTCTATTTTATTAACCTAACGCTCTCCCGTTCCTCCTTAGCCGTTTTTTTTCAGATCCGACGTCGGTATCTCCGTTTTCTGAGTCTATATCTTATCCTCGCCCATGAAAATCCGCCCAGCGGCGTTGGCATTTCAAATTTTCACCGCCTAACCGTCTGGGCGGTCCGCCGGGCAGATCGACGGCTTGCCCAAGTAGCCGATTCTGTTTCTCTTGTAATTTCAAAACCTTTCCTCGTGGTGGGCAAAGGCTCACATAGCGAAATCCGCATGGCACATGGGTTGCTCTCCTTTTAATGGACGATGAGACACGCCGTCCGAATAACTTCACGCTGCTTGGAGCACCGATAAACAAAATGGCGCGCACTATATGAGGAGTACGGTATGGAACGAGAAAGGATCATCGAGACCACGTTAGGCGATCTCATAGCGGCCCTCACCGACGAAACAGCTCCTTATGTTCACGATGAAAAAGACGCCTACAAGGTGGTGGCATTCGCCCTCACACGGTTACTGAAGGATTCGAGCGCAGGCTCCAAGCGTTACGGATACTGGCAATAGGAAAGGAAGAGCAAAGAAACATGCCGGCTGGTTATGAGCGCGCTCGAAGCTTTCTTGAAGGCTTATTGCATGAGCGAAGCCTTGCTGAAATGAACCTTCAGCTCGAGCCCAAGCGCAGGCGGTCTTCACCCAAACTACCGGGTTTATTTTGCCTTGGTATGAATTCGCTGGAGCAGCGCTGGGAGCTAACTCAAGCCGGGCGGGAACAGCGAGAGACGCTGGCCGACACCAAGAGCATGGAGCATAAAGATTACTATCGCCATAACATCGAAAACTTTATTGGGACCGTCAAACTGCCCGTGGGCCTGGCGGGACCGCTGCGAGTCAATGGAATATTTGCTCAAGGCGAGTATTACGTTCCTCTCGCGACCACCGAAGCGGCCCTGGTCGCTTCTTATCATCGCGGCGCTCAGCTTATCACGGACGCCGGCGGCTGCACCGCCATGCTTCTCAATGAAGGGGTGAGTCGCGCTCCCGGATTTGTCTTTGACAATCTTCGCCAAGTCGGACTTTTCGTTGCCTGGACCTTAACTGAGTTCGAGACCTTCCAACACGTCGCGAAGTCTACGACAACGCACGGAAAGCTCGCCGATATGAAACCTGTGGTCGAAGGCAATCATGTCTATTTGGTTTTTGAATTCACCACGGGCGATGCTGCCGGACAAAACATGGTGACTATCGCCACGGAAGCCATCTGTGAGCACATCAAAATCAATTCGCCGATAAAACCGGACTGCTGTTTCGTCGAAGCCAACCTATCCGGTGACAAAAAGGCCACGGCGCAGTCTTTTGCCCATGTACGAGGCAAAAAAGTCACCAGCGAAGTAGTCCTGCCCGCGGACCTGGTAGAACAGGGTCTCAATACAGCCCCACAGCGAATAGTCGATTACTGGCGTATTAGCACCATCGGCAGCGTTCTGAGCAGTGCTATCGGGGTTCAAGGCCATTACGCCAACGGCCTTGCCGCGTTATTTCTCGCTTGTGGCCAGGACACTGCCTGTGTCGCTGAGTCGGCCGTCGGGGTGACGCGCGCCGAGCTCACGCGCCAAGGAGATCTCTACGTGTCCGTTACTTTGCCCAGCCTAATGGTTGGCACGGTCGGTGGAGGCACTTCTCTTCCGAGTCAGAAAAGTTGCCTTGAAATCATGGGTCTCTACGGCCCTGGAAAGGCGGCCGCACTGGCCGAGGTTTGCGCCTCTGTTTGTCTCGCCGGTGAGCTGTCCATCGCTGGCGCCCTATGTACTGGAGATTTTACCCGCGCGCACCGCTGCCTGGCGCGTCGCCGCAAGAATCCGAGGTTAAGACCGCAACCGGTTCGTGAGGCGGCTTCTTACTCATCTGCCGCCTCGCCATCTACGGAGTAACGTTGAGGTTACGAGTGTGAGGATACAAGTTATTGTTAATCCGCGCGCGAAGCTGGCGAGAGATGAAAAAGCTCTTTCCATCATGAAGGAATTGCTTGGCGCCCACTTAGCGGGAGTAACCATCACCAGCTCTGGCGAACAAGCTCTCGACATCGCCCTGCAAGCACGTATGAACCAAATCGATACGCTGGTCATCGTCGGCGGCGACGGTACATTAAACGCAGTCCTCAAAGGCCTTGTGGAAACCCCTCTGGCGTTAGCGATTATTCCTAATGGAACTGCTAACGATCTGGCGTCCTTTTATAGCCTCCCTGGCGACGTTGCCACCGCCTGTGACGTGATTCTCGAGCGACGCCTGCGCCCGGTAGATGTCATTGCGGTTAATGGAAGATTTTACGCCACGGGCGGAGGGTTAGGCTTACCTTGCCGAATCGCCGAACGAGCCAACTCCTTGAGGCGCCATAAAATATTCGGTATGTGGCTCCACCGGATTTTCGGGAGTCGATTTTACGTTTTCACTGGCCTGTGGACGATACTGCGGGGCGGCCCTGTTCACAACCGACTGCGGATACGCTGCAATGGCCGCACCTTGGTAGCCGACGTGTTGGCCTTGATGATCAACAATCAACCCTCTGTAGGAAAATATTTCCGGCTCGCTCCCCATGCCACCGGCGATGACGGCAGGTTCGATATTTGCCTCATAGAAAGCCATCGCACGCGCACTAGAATCGTTGCGACCTTTTTTAAAGTACTCAGCGGGGGGCACACCGATGCAACGTTTGTAAAGTCCTGGAGCGCAGACGAAATCCATATCGACGCCGAAGAGCCGCTGGGATTCTTCGCCGATGGCGAGGTTCTTTTCCGCGCGTCGACCTTTACTATTACCCTCGTTCCCGCGGCGCTCAATATTATCGTTCCCTCTTCAGCCCGGGCTATAACGGCAATCTCGAGAAGAAACCTTCAAGCTCGCCATTCTGATTCGGAGGATAATCCATTATGGGCCGCATGACGCTTCAATTCCCTTCACCCGGATATTGGTCGCGTATGAACATTTACCTCGCCGAAATGTTGCCGCTTCATAAACATTTACTCGTATCCGTACTCCTGTATCTGGGCGTGTACACGTTCGTTGGAAGAGTCAATGGAGTCCAATTTTCACTGCCCACTGTTTTCTTTTTTCTGGGCATCGGCAGCCTGCTTGCCGTTTCGCTGCTGATCCGTCTCATGGATGAAATAAAGGATAAAGAGCTGGACGAGCAGTTATTTAGCCAACGCCCCTTGCCTTCCGGAAGGGTATTCGACTCCGACATCAGGTTCAGTATCGCGGCGGTTGCCGTTCTCTACCTCGCCGCAAATTTCTGGACGGGTCCGACATTTGGCGTGGCGCTGATAGTTCTGGCATACGCATTCGTGATGTTCAAGCATTTCTTCATGCCTCACATACTGCAAAAGAACCTGCTTCTCACACTGGCAACTCACAACCCCATTGTTCCCATAGTGTATCTCCACCTCTTGGCGCTCTTCACGGCTGAACATGGTTTAACTTTTCAGACCATCGACTGGCGTTATACGCTGCCGCTAATCTTAATGTATTGGGCCATGTCTTTTGCCTGGGAAATAGCGCGCAAGATTCGCTCGCCGCAGGAAGAAAACCAATATGTCACTTATTCGCGGATCTTCGGCCCTAGAGGTGCGGTGCTGGTCGCCGCGGGAGCGCAGACGGTGAGTTTTGCTATCGGGCTTTATTTTTACTGGCGGCTTTCTCTCTCGCCACTTTTTGCTGTAACCCTGGCTGGGGCTTACGCAATCACGATCTGGGGCCATATCCGGTTTATGCTGCTGCCAAGCCCAGCAACCTCAAAACTCAAAAATTTTGCCGAGCTTTTTATCATTCTGGTCCTGATAGCGCAGAGCATCGAACATGGGCTGCTCTCTTAGCGGAGTCATGATGCCAGGGCTTCATTATTATTTAGTCTTTTCTGATGCGCGCGCGCGAAACCTCGCTCCCCGTGAGGTCGGCGGGAAAGCCTACAATCTTGCCCGCCTTTTGGATTTCGGTTTTCCGGTGCCCCCCGGGTGCGTGCTGACGACGCATGCCTTCGACGAGACGGTGCGTCGCAGGAGAACTGCCATCAAAAAGATTTTGACGACCGTCGACTTCAGCACTCAAAGTTCCGTGAACAATGCCTCCCGCCATATCGGCGAAATCATTTTCCACTTGCCGTTGATAGAGGCGCGGAAGCTTATCGATATGTTGGCGGCAACCATGGGTGAAGGTTCGTGCTTCGCAGTGCGCTCTTCCGTCGTTGGGGAAGACTCGGCACGAAACTCCTTCGCCGGACAAATGGACACGTTCCTCAACGTTCCCATCGAGCAGGTTCCTCAAACCATTAAAAAGGTGTGGGCTTCAGCCTTTTCTTCTAGAGCCCTCGTCTATAGAAAGCGAAAGCATCTGAGCCTCATTGAAGTCTCCACGGCCGTCATCATTCAAAAAATGGTGCCATCAGCCGCCGCCGGCGTGCTCTTTACGCGAAATCACGAAAATGGCGCGCAGCAATGCGTCATTGCTGCCGGGCTAGGACTGGGAGAAGGGGTGGTAGCCGATATCGTGGAAACCGATACCTACCGCATAGGCTGGCATGCAAATGAAATTTCCAAAGATGTCTCCATCAAAGATTGCCGCGTCGTGTTTGACACGAGCGCCGGCTGGGGAACGCGCAAAGAGCCCGTGCCCACCCGGCTAAAATCGCTCGCGGTTCTCAGCGATGAACAAATACAGCGTTTGCGAGACGTTGGGATAAAAGCGGAACGGTGTTTCAAGGCGCCGCAGGATATGGAATGGGCTTTCGATGATCGCGGCACAATGTTTATCCTGCAAAGTCGGCCCATGGTCGTGACCGCCGACTTACCCCCTTCCCCCAGTGTCCGCATCTGGGACAATTCCAATATCGTCGAAAGCTATCCCGGCCTGACGCTCCCCCTGACATTTTCGTTTGTCCGCAGTGCCTATGAAAGCACCTTTCGCAATACTGCGCTCGGCTTTATTTTGCTTCAAAAAGGGATTGCAAAACGACTACATATCTTTAAACACATGGTTGGCCTACTCGACGGACGCATCTACTATAACCTTCGCAACTGGTACGAGATGCTGTCTTACCTCCCCGGTTTCCAGAGACATAAGAAATCATGGGATCAAATGATCGGCATTACCCATTACATGGAAATTCCCCGGGGTCGACTCGGGCTCCTCAATCGCGTTTATGCTCTTTCTGTTGCGGGGAAGAAATTACTCTCGGGTCGGCGCACCGCGACAAAGTTTTTCAGCAGCTTCAACCCCATTTACGCCCGCTTTAAAAACAAGAAACTAGCTGCAGCGGCCGAAGAGGAGTTGGTTGAACTCTACGAAACTTTCACACAGGAGCTCGAAAAATATTGGGGGCTTACCTTGGACAATGACTTTTGCTCGATGACCTACTACGACGCGCTTAAACGGCTGTGTGGCCATCGAGAGCTCAATGGCTACTCCAACCTTCACAATGACCTCTTATGTGGTCAAGCCGGTGTTGAAAGCGTGGCGCCGGTTCGCTCTCTCGTCAAGTTAGCCGAGACCTTTCAAAAAGAGCCGCGCTACCGGGCGCTGCTGAAATACTATGATGACCATGCCGTCTGGCGACAAATTCAAATTAACCCCGACTATACCGTCCTCAAGACAAGCCTGGAGAGTTATTTACGATCGTTCGGTGATCGGAGCCTGGAAGAACTTAAATTGGACGCGGCGAGTCTTGACGAGCAGCCCGATTGTTTAATTGGCTTAATCAGGAATTACGTTCGTTTGGGACTTTCCGTGGAAAACATGGAACGGCGGGAGCATGAAATCCGCAATAACGCCGAGAACCATGTGCGGCACAACTTAAAAAGCCCTCTTAAGCGCCGGCTTTTTAACTTCGTCTTGGGCCATGCGCGTAGCGCTATCGCTAGTCGCGAAAATATGCGCTTTGCCCGCAGCCGGGTTTTTGGCGTGATCAAACGGCTGTTCAAGCGCATGGCGGAGATCTTCGTGCAAAAAGATCTGCTCGAAGCTCCGTCCGATATCCACTACCTGACGGTGGAAGAGATCATAGGTTTTGTCAAAGGAACTGCGGTAACGACAAATCTTAAAGCGCTCGTCCAAATCCGCAAAGCCGAATATTGCGCTTTTGCTCGTCGCTCGCCCGCGGAACGAATTGAAACGGTGGGTATCCCCTACGTCGGTTTCCTCTCCGGTTCGGACTCAACGATCGAAATTGGCAACTCCGCCAAGGGGATCGGATGCTCGTCGGGAACGGTTGCGGGAACCGCAAGAATTATTTTTGACCCGCGCATTGTGGATAGAAATGACGGGCAGATCCTTGTCACGAGGTCAACGGACCCGGCCTGGATATTTTTGATGGTTTCATCCAAGGGACTGGTAGTGGAAAAGGGAAGCGTGTTGTCCCACACCGCCATTATCGGGCGTGAGCTGGGGATTCCTACCATTGTGGGCGTGAAAGACGCCACAAGACGCATTCCCGACGGCACCGAACTTTCGATCGATGGCAGTACGGGTGAGATTCGATGGCAATAGAGCATTTTACTTTCAACGCCGATCTCACAGATCGCTTCGTACGGTTTGGCTACGATCTGTACCATGAGGATGCCCACTGGCTCCCTCCCATCAGAGAGGAGCTTTTCGGGCAACTCTCCGCCGGGTTTCCTTTCTACCGCAACCCCGGCAATCGCCATCGCCACTTTCTGGCCACGGCGGGAACAAGAATCGTCGGCCGCCTCTCTGCGTTTGTCAACGCCGATTTAACCGACGAAGACGGATCGCCGGTGGGGACCATTGGTTTCTACGAGTCCGTTGATGACAGGGTCCTCGCCCGGGAGCTTTTAGATACTGCCATCCAATGGCTGCGCGTTGAGGGGAGAATCAAGCGCATCTGGGGGCCGATGAATTTTGACATATGGCACGGCTACCGTTTGATGACCCGGGGCTTTGGTCAGAAGCCCTTCTACGGTGAGCCATGCAACAAGCCCTACTATCCGGCGCTCTTTGAAGACTACGGTTTCGTTCCCAGGCAACACTGGCATTCGGTGGAAATCAATGGACAAGAGGCTCTCAAAAATATATCCGCATCATGGGCGTCGCGCTATCAGAATCTGCTTGGGCGAGGATATCGATTCGAACCGTTTCATGACCAAAGTTTTGCCGGTGAGCTAGAGACATTTCACGCTGTACTGATACGATCGTTCGATGCCGCGCTGGGATTTACTCCCATATCACCGGCCGAGTTTAAACAGCTTTTCGCAATCGCTCGGTGGGCTTTTCACCCCGATCTGTTTACCTTTGTCCATGATGAACAAAACCGGCTGGCCGGATTCGCAGCGGCCTTTCTCGACCTTTCAGAGGTGATGAGGGCACATCGTGGGCAACCCGGTCTTCTGGCCGGTTTACGATGCCTTTATCGCTCACGTCGGTGCAATCGGATTCTGTTTTATCTCTGCGGCGCTACGCCTGAGGAAGCGATGAAAGGGGCTGATTTTGGAAAAGCGCTCTTCTATCACGTCATGCATCAAATTATCAAAGCGGGCTACGAGTCCGTGCTGATCGCTTTGATTGCGCGCTACGGCCCTATGGCTCGCATGGCGGGGATGAACCTCCCGGCGCCGCAGCGGCAATACACGCTTTACGAGTTAAACCCATGAAAGAACGTTTCCAGCTATTTTATCATGACCGCTTGACCGGGACTCTGGTGGCGGAACCCGTTTACGCCGAGACCTTTCTCTATTGGTCCTATAACACCGCACTGGGACGGCGGATGACTGACCTGTTTTTCAGGCAAAAATTTATTTCACGGCTTTATGGTTGGTTGCACAAGCAAGGCTGGAGCAAACGGAAAATAAAGCCCTTCGTGGAGGCGATGCAAATCAGCCCGGACGAAATCCTTCGTCCGCTGGAAGATTTTACTGACTTCAACGATTTTTTTAAGCGCGCAATCGACCTCTCCAAACGTCCACTTAAGCAAGACCCGGGAGTCTGCATCGCTCCCAGCGATGGTAAATTATTAGCGTATCCCTCGGTTCCATCGAATCAATCCTTTCCAATTAAACGCGCAAATTTTACCTTGCGTGAATTTCTGCAGGACAATTCTCTTGCCGACCGGTATGCCAACGGCTCCATGGTCATCAGCCGCTTGAGTTTGCGGGATTATCACCATGTTCATTTCCCCGATAGCGGGGTTCCAGGAAAGGCCGTGGCCATCGACGGAAAATACTATGCGGGCGGTCCCTATTCCCTACGGACCCTGGTCCCGTTTTACACGGAGAACCGCCGCATGCTGACGTCCTTTGATTCGGACCACTTTGGCCAGATCGCCATCGTTGAAGTTGGCGCCTTCACGGTGGGCTCGATTCAACAACGCTACGAAGCGGGCAGACGTATAGCAAAGGGAGCTCACAAGGGATGGTTCGAGCTGGGGGGCTCGACCGTCGTTTTGCTTTTTGAAAAAGGCAGCATTCGGCTCGATGAAGATCTCTGCAAATTGACCCAAGCGGGGATCGAAACCTTTGTGCGACTCGGAGATTCCATAGGAGCCTCTGAAAACGATCGCCACGATGCAAATTCATGAAGCGGAGTCCTCATGAAAAACAAATTAGCAATAACCGAGTCTGCGAATAATTCGCCTGGGTCGATTTACCTTTGCCAGAATCCTACGGCTCTCGAAACTATCGACTTGCGGCACCTACCAAGGGATAAACGCGACGCGATTCGCGCCCTTTGCCGGCCTGAGGCCCGACACAATGTGAGGATATTGTTTTTTTTCCTCCTATGGGCCGTCGCCGCTTACACCGCTCTCACCTCCCAGCTCTTGGTCATCCAAGTATTAAGTAGCTGCGCCATTGTTTGCTCGCTGATCGGCTGCACGGTCCTGTTACACGAGGCCAGCCACCGACTGCTCTGCAAACGTCCGGGGTTAAACCAATGGATCGGTTTTTTGGTGGGAGTGCCCGTTTTTCTCTCGGTTTCAGGATTTCGCACCAACCACATCGCCCATCACAACCGGCGCAGCTCGGGTGGACAACCCGACGATATCGGGGCCAACTTCAGGGATTCCACTCTCTCGGTCCCTTTTTATTATTTATCGATCATACTACGAGCCTATGGTTTTTTAATCTACCTGCCGCTGATCGGCCTGACCAAGGGAAGTTGGACGATGCGCGCTAAGACTCTATTTGAATACCTCCTGATTACCGCGTGCTGCGCCACTGTGTTCTGGCAGGTGCCAACCGATGTCGTCTTGAAAATATGGATTATTCCGCTACTGATCTCGGCGCATTTCACCGAATTGCGAGCGGTAGCCGAGCATGGCTTGACGACTCGAGGCAATGTCTTTACCGCAACCCGGACCGTGGTTAGCAATCGATGCCTCGCCTTCGTGATGTGCAATATCAATTATCACCTCGAACATCACCTCTTCCCGGCGATTCCCTGGTACAACCTCCCCAAAGTGCATCGGCTGTTGCGGGAAGAATATCGCCGCGCCGGCTGTTCGGTCTATTCGTCTTATACTCGTTTTTTCGTAGATTTCGCACGTAACACCCGTAAAGGGATCATTCCGAACGCCAGACTCATCCCCGCACAGGCGCGCAGAGTTCTCGGGTGCTGATAGGGACAGCAGAAGAAAGGCAGCCGCAAATGGCGCAACAAAAAAAGGGCACGCAAAGCGTGCTTTATTCGCAATGCTGGGAAGATCCGAGAATACTCTCAGAAGCCCTCCGGATATCCAATCGCGACGATATCTGCTCCATCGGGTCCGCCGGCGACAACAGCTTCGCGCTGCTCCTTCATGAGCCCCGATCCCTGACCGTCATAGACAGAAATCCAGCGCAGATGTTTCTCACGGAGTTAAAAATCCGTGCACTGCAAACTTTCGAATACGACGATTTCGCCGGGTTCCTCGGCGCCCGATCCTCATCCCACAGGAAACAACTTTATGCGTTTCTGCGATCTTCGCTCACAGGCGACGCCCGAGCTTACTGGGATGCGCATGGGGATGCGGTAAACCAGGGAGTCATCCACTGCGGGAAATTTGAACAATACCTTGCGGTTTTTCGCCGACTCATACTGCCGCTGGTTCACAACAGAAACACAATTCACCAGTTGCTCGCTGCGCAGCCCCTGTCTCAACAGAAACAATTTTACGACAGGGTTTGGAACAATCGGCGATGGCAGCTGCTGTTCCGCTTGTTCTTTAGCAAGTTTGTCTTGCGTCATCTGGGCCGAGAGCCCTCATGTTTTCGCCATGTAAAGACGCGCAACGTCGCCCACGAGCTTTTAAAGCGCATTCACAGAGGGGTCACGGAGCTACCCGTTCAAGGTAATTACTTTCTCGAATATATCCTTACCGGCCACTACCATGATTTGCGCTCGGCTCATCCCTATCTTTCAGACTCCAATTTTTCGTTTTTGAAAGCGAATGTCGGCCGCATGCGCCTGGTCACGATGGACTTGGTGAGCTATCTAAGCAACCTGCGGCCCGGCGCTTTTTCCAGATTCAATCTCTCCGATCTTTTCGAATATATGTCCAACGTGGAATTCGAACGAGCCCTTCGTTCCATCGTGCGCGCTTGCCGAGCCAACGGCAAACTCGCCTATTGGACTCTATTTGTTCCCCAGAGAATCCCCCGGTCCTTGGCGGATCGCGTATCGTTCAATCCAGCCACTGCGCAGCGGCTCACCACTGGGGATCGAGCTTTTTTTTACGGCAGTTTTTTTCCGTGCGATGTCTCCGCGACAGTAGGCAAGATATACGGTTTGTCCGTTGCCGTTACGCAAAACGACCATGCTCAGTATGTTTGAGAGAAACACTCCACACCCCTTGCCTCCCGGCTCCTACGGCCTCCCTCTGCTCGGCGAGACTATGGCGTGGCGTCGAGATCCGCTTGAATCTCTTAGACGTCGCCACGAACGCTATGGGCGGATATTCAAAAGCTCGATTTACGGGCGCCGAGAGGTTACCATGCTCGGACCGGAGGCTAACAAATTCATTCTTTCCGAACATCGTGATCATTTTGAATGGGGCGGCGGCTATGAACTCTTCCTTCGTCGGAAACTCTTCTCAGATAACCTTTTTCTCCAAGATGGCGCGAAGCACGAACGCCATCGCCAGATCATCCTTCCCGGCCTTCACGGCAAGGCATTAAAATCCTACTTTGAGATCATCTCTCGGCTTGCTCGCTCCTATACCGCGGCATGGGTCAACCTCGGGCAAATCGTTGCCTACCCGGAACTACGTAAATTAACCTTTGAGATAGCGGCTCGTGTGTTACTCGGCGCCAATACCGATGAACAAGTCAGCCGACTGAGCGAGCTATTCGACACGTTGGCCAGAGGGACGCAAGCCTACCCCGCCTGGGATTTGCCGTGGACCAAGTCTGGCCGCGCTCGAAGAGCCGCAGAGTTCCTGCGCGCCTATTTTCATAGCCGGCTCGATGAGCGCCGAAGCGAGCCGGGGTTGGATGTTTTGGCAATGCTCGCAAAGGCTGTCGATGAAGCGGGCAAGAGATTGACCGATGAGGAGATTGTTTCGCAGATTATGATGCTTGTTCTCGCCGCCCACGACACGACGACCAGCAGCATGACGTGGTTGCTCTATGAGCTAGCGCGGCATCCGCACATCAAAAGTCGACTGCACACGGAATTAGAAGAGGTAACCAAGGGAGGTCCGCTAGGCGTGGAACATCTCAGCCAGTTGCGATACCTCGACCGCGTCCTAAAAGAGGTTGAGCGCCGGCACTCAGTGCTCACCGGCATGCCGCGTAAAGTGGTTAAACCCTTCGTCTTCGACGGCTATTTCGTGCCCGCAGGTTGGATCGTTTATTATTCGATACTCTTCACGCACATGATGCCGGAGATCTTTTCTGATCCGGATCGCTTCGATCCCGATCGTTTCGCCCCGCCGCGAAACGAAGATGACCGGACCCCTTTTAGCCTGCTGGGCTTCGGCGCCGGTCCGAGATCCTGTATCGGCCAGGGGTTGGCACGAATGGAGATGAAGATTCTCACGGCAACCCTCTTGGAAAACTATGAGTGGAGTCTTTTGGACGCCCAGAACCTTCGACCGACATATGCGCCCACGAACCGGCCGCGTGACGGGCTGCGTTTGAATTTCGCGGTGAAGCGATCGTGCCAGGCCGCGGATCCGACGATTGTGCAATCAGCAAGTGAATTTTTTAGTGGTTAAAGCTGCAACTTAGAGGTTTTATGAATCCATACACTTTAAGAATCCTGCGTAGTCAGCCCCTCCGCTTAATGCTCACGGTTGGAGGTGTCGCGCTCTGTGTCGTCCTGATGCTCTTTTTGTTGTCAGCCTATAACGGGGTCGCCGACGGCTCCGTGGAATATATTCGAAAAAACAACGCGGACCTTTGGGTGCTTCAGCGCAACGCCTGGAACATTCTGCGCGGCTCCTCCGTGCTTCCATCGAACTTTGCCCAGGCGATTGGCAACACCCCTGGGGTTCGGTCGGTGGCGCCTGTGCTGTTGATACTCTCCGCGATACAAAAAGAAAAAGAGATCGCCACCGTGTTTTTGACGGGCTTCGAGCCAGGGAAAAGCGGCGGAGGCCCGCCCCACCTTGCTCAGGGCCGTTCTGTGTTAAGCGACGATGAAATTGTTCTGGACCAGGCCTTTGCCAAAAAATTTGACCTAAAGGTCGGCGATACAATCAAGATCCAGGACTTCAGCATGGGTATCGTCGGTATCAGCACCGGCACCAATGCCTTTGTCATACAATACGCGTTCACCACGTTGAGTCGAACCCAATCGTTGATCGGACTTCCAGGTATCGTCACCTGCTACCTAGTGACGCTCAATGACCGAGATGACAGTCAAAGGGTCGCGGAGGCTATCCGAAACACACTGCCGGGAGTTGAAGTGTACGACCATGAGCAGTTTCTGCAAAACAACATCCGCGAGATGCAATCGGGGCTATTACCTTTTTTGTACACCGTGGCCGTCATTGGAATCATTGTCCTGACGGCGATTTTAAGCCTTTTGCTGTCTGTCAACATTCTCGAACGACGAAAGGATTTTGCCGTGTTAAAGACTCTCGGTTCGCCCGGCGGATTTCTTTCCCGCCTGATCGTCGAACAGGCGCTGCTTATTTCATTTTTAGGATTGAAATCCGGGTTAACTGTCTTCTTCCCGATGGTTGCGCTCATCGAGTGGATCTCTCCCGAGGTCACCACCAAAACATCTGTGGAACAGGTTACGGCGGTGGTCGTTGTGGTGATCGTCGTAAGCCTGATGAGCGCGTTTATTTCCATGCAACGGCTGCGACGCATTTATCCAATGGAGGCATTCTCATGAAGGAATCAACCAATCCGCCTTGCATCGAATTAGTCGACGTCTCCAAATCATTCGGCACCCATAGTCACAAAACAGCCGCCCTGCGTCATGCCTCCCTCGGCCTATTCCCAGGAGAGCTGGTCTCACTTCTTGGACCCAGCGGCAGCGGCAAGACGACCTTGCTCACCTTGATGACCGGGCTGTTAAAACCTACGTCAGGAACCGTGGTTTTATTCGGCAAAGTTCTCGCGTCCTACACCTCCAAGGAATTACAGCGCCTGCGGGCCCGGCGTATTGGTTTTGTTTTTCAAACCTTTAATTTGATCGACTCCCTTACCGTGCTTGAAAACGTCATGGTGGCCCTGCGCTTTGGGGGAAAAAGCGTGTTTGAAGCAAGGCGGCGGGCGGCGCGCCTGTTGGAAGAAACGAACGTTGCCCATCTCGCAAAGAAATTCCCGGCAACGCTCAGCCAAGGCGAAAAGCAACGAGTGGCACTAGCGCGGGCGATGGCCAATCAAGCTGACCTAATAGTAGCCGACGAACCTACGGCGAGCTTAGATACAGCTAACGGTCGCCAAATCGTACAGCTCCTCTACGGCCACGCGAAAAAAAGCGGCAAATGCGTAGTCGTCGCTACCCATGACCTGCGTGTAACCCATTGTGCCGATCGTCATTTTCTTATACAGGATGGCGTGCTCAGCCAATCCGAAGGCGTGATTGAACCGCACCCCTCAATAAACTTCTCGCCGACGCATGCGGAAATCGTCTCCCAGTCTAGCCGACTGCCGCTGCGGCAACCGGAAGCCTGTTCCCAATGAAGTCTTTTACTTGTAAATCTCGGGCATTAGGCGCCACCGTCCACCCTGGCTACTCCCGGTATTCTCTGGCCTCTCTCTTGCTTTTTCGGGCAACGCAAAAAGCAGGTGGCGCTAAATCAGGAGACGACCCGGAATTAACCGCCTCGGTGGCAGCGTCGAAGTAGCAGGATCCGCCATCCCGCGGACTATGCGCGCCGCCAACGCCGACGTGTCGCAGTTGGAGAATTACCCGTCCTAACCCCAACCCTGAAAGAATCTATCGGTCATGCGGAGTACCTTATGATGCATTGGAAGCTCACGCCGATCGGCCGCAGGCGGCTCAAACGATTAAAACAGCTGAAAGCGATACGCGCTTGCAGCCGAATGGGGTCCGCCGGCAAAGTCAAGGTCAAAAGAACGATCAAGCGCCCTCGATGGCATTTTTACTTTCTCATTGACGGGAAACGCGCGTGGAAGTATAGAGCAGAGCATATCCGCCCCCTGGCTCATCATCTAAATAATCCATCCTGTCACGGTGAGCCGCAGCGGCGAGGCCCACGCATTATGAGATTCTTCGGGTTCTCAAAACCTAGTGTTCCAATTAACCCCAAGAAACTCTCCCAGGCATACTCCAAAAAATTCCTCATAAGTTTCCCCTTGCTTTACTCTCTGGTTCTTGTTGAAAGTCCCCGGCTCATGGCTGCGCAAGCTCCATGTCGGGAGTGTTTGATATTTATGGATGTGCCCAAGGTAATCGGCGGAACGCGCACACCCAAACCGCTCACCGAAGCTCCATCCACGATCACCGTAATCACGGCCGAAGACATCCAGCGCTCGGGAGTGACCAATATCGCCGACCTGTTCAGATCCGTTCCCGGCCTGGATTTCATGAGGCCGTCGGTCTCCGACGTCAACATCACGGCGCGGGGATTGAATTCCCGCCTGGCCCATCGCATGCAAGTCTACATCGACGGACGGTCGGTCAACGGGGAGTTTTTAAATCTCGCCTTCTGGCATGAGCTCCCCATTTCCCTAAACGAGATCGAACGGATCGAGATCGTGCGGAGTCCCTCCTCCGCGCTTTTCGGCGCGGTTGCTTTCAGTGGGGCGATTCATATCATCACGAGATCGCCGGATGCTCTGATGGGGACCTTGGTATCTCAGACTGCCGGTAATGCCGGCACGATTATTACCAATGGCATCCATGCCGGGACGATGGACAGGTTTGGTTACAAAGTGAGCTTCGAGCATGATCGAGCCAACCATTTTCCCAACCCTCTCATCGGCCGGTCAAGCGGTGACAAGGGCCGGGAAGATTTCCGGGGTAACATCCTGGGCGAGTATAAATTCAGCGAGAGCGCGCTGGCATCCTTATCCGCCGGGATCGATAGCTTTGACAGGGATATTGTTCCAGGGCTAGGGGATGATCTGGGCAGGTTTTTTGCGCATGGCGGCCTCGGCTTTGTCAAGTTCAACTACTCTTTTGGTGATTTCAAATTTCAAACAACCTGGGATCGCCTCCAAATGGATATGCGCTCCGCCAAGCTGGCGCAAACAGTCTCGGTGTTGGCGGACTCGTGGAGACTGGAAGCCCAGCATAGTGTAAAGTTCGCCGAGCAGCATGTCTTTACCGGCGGGGCGGGCCACCGCTTTAGCACTTTCGACGCCCCATTGCTCACCGGCCCCAAACGAAAGCAGCATTTTTTCGACGTGTTCTTGCAGCATGAATACAGTCCCGTGGATGATTTGACATTCACCCTGGGCGCCCGCTTGGACACTCACCCCGAGGCAGGTGTTCACGTTTCTCCACGTGGCAGCATTGTCTACTCTCCTTGGAAAGATCAAACCTTTCGAGCATCCATATCGAGAGGCTTCAGGAACCCGTCGGTCATAGAGAATTTCGTCAATTTTGACCTCTTAGCCCCCCCCTTTGGCACCGTGACAGTACTGGGCAACAAAAATTTGGATTCCGAAGAAATCACTTCATACGAGTTAGGATACCAGAGCCTGCTTTTCGACCGACTAAAAGCGCGCATCGATCTATTCTATAATACGTTGGACAAACTAAGTCTGGGCCCTATCAGTTCGCCAGCTAACCCGCTCGAGCTAAAACTATTCACCGGAGGAGGAGGATCGATCTACGGCGGCGAAGTCGGCCTTGATTTTTTATTTACCGACTGGCTCAAAGGTCAAATGAACTACTCCTTTCAACAGCGAAATGTGGCTTGGGAACTCCTTGGTATCGGAGCGCGCCATAAGGGAAATGTCGGCTTAAGGTTCACGCTGCCCGAGGGATTGGAGGCCGATGTCTTCGTCAATATCGTCGGGGAGAGTACGGGGTTTCCCGCCAAGGTCGACCCCTATACTATGGTGAATCTCAGATTGGGCTACCGATTCGAACTCCTGGGGACCAAGGGGAGTTTGTTCTTTGGCGCTTCCAACCTTTTCAATGACCGCCACCGCGAAGTTCCCGGGGGTGATATTATCGAGCGCAGGATTAGCGGAGGCTTACAATTTAAATTCTAGCGGGAACCCGTAGCGGATTTACCGAGTGAAAAAATTCATCCGTTGCCTTTGCCTTTGTTTGTCCATTATCCCCATCAGTGTGCCCTCTTCCTTTGCCAAAGAGCTGGTCATTGTTTTGAAGAGTCACAAGGCCGAGCCCTATGACATCGCTCTAAATAGCCTGCGCAGGACTCTCAGAGACAAGGGCCATAATCCGATTTTCGAAGAATATCTCTTACCGGAAGAAGGCCAAGGTGAGCAACTCTCCGAGATAAGAAAAAAGAACCCTCGGCTGTTCGTCGCATTGGGCTCGGCTGCCGCGTCCCAAGTCGCGAAAGTCGTCAAAAACACGCCCGTGGTTTTTTGCATGGCGCTCAATCCGGTGGCGAGCGGCTTTATTCGATCGATGGCGTCCTCCGGGAATAATCTGACCGGCGCGTCTCTTGATATACCGTTTCATCTCCAGTTCGAGGCGTTACGATCGATTGTCCCCCACGCCAAAAAAGTAGGGGTAATTTACAATCCTCAAGACACCGAAGGCGTGATCCAGCAAGCGCGAAAAACGGCTCGGGAAATGGGTCTGGATCTCGTCGCCATCTCCATCGCTTCGGAAGATAAGGTGCCGGCGGCACTACGCAGCCTGGACAAAACCGTCGACGCCCTATGGTCTGTGGCGGACAGCACGACTTTTTCCTCGGGCTCGGCGGAATTCATTTTGCTCCACACGTTACGAAATCGCATCCCGTTTATGGGGCTATCTCCCGCTTTCGTCAAAGCCGGAGCGCTCATGGCCCTGGAGGTCGATTACCAGGAAGTCGGGGCTCAATGCGGCGGGCTGGCGGCCAAAATTCTCACAGGCGACCAACCGTCCTCCCTGCCCGTCACGACGCCGCAAAAAATAACTTTGCACGTCAATATGAAAACGGCCGAGACCATCGGCCTCAAGATTCCCCCGGATCGGCTAAAAGGGGCCGTAGTGCTAAAATAAGAGGATAGGGCATTGCTATTCCCTGCGAAAATCAAAATCAGTCTGCCGTGGAAATTCACCCTTTCCATTTCGGCGCTGATCGTCTTGACATCGGTGGCCCTGGGTTGGTTTTTCGGACAATACGGGGTTGAGCTGATTCGCGGCGGCCTTACGGACCGGGGACGATCACTGGCGAGAAATCTTGCCTACAATAGCGAATACGGCGTGTTGATTGCTAATGAATTTCTTCTCAAGCAGCTCGTTGAAGGCGTGATACGGGAAGAGGATGTTTTGTACGCGGTTGTACAAAACGAGGCCGGCGAAGTCGTGGCGGCGGCGCATTCCAAGCAATTAGCAGAGATACCCCCCCAAACGGCTCAAAGAGGATCATTGCAGGGCGTGTCGTGGACGGATCCGTTAACACGAGCTTACCAAATCCTTTGGGGCGGAGAAGTCATTTATGAACTCGCTTACCCCATCAAAACCAAGCAGGTCCGAAGGGAGCGTGAGGAAATAGGACTCGCTCTAGACACGGCGTTGAGCGAAAGAGGAGTTTCGGGAAGCGAAAGAACTATCGGCATGGCCGCTGTCGGCATGTCGCTGTCGTTGAAGCAAGTCAACGAGACCATCGTGAATATCTTCCGCAACATCGTGCTCTTAACCGGGCTCGTCATTCTGGCGGGGATCGGTGTAACTATTTTCCTCGTGAAAGTCATTGCAGGGCCCATCAAACAATTGGCCGAAGCGGCAAAACAGATTACCGAGGGAGACTTGAAATCTCATGTCGGCATAAAGTCGAGGGATGAGATTGGCGCCCTGGCTGCTTCCTTCAACCGCATGGCCGATTCCGTGCAACAGCGGGAAGGCGAGCTGCGCACGCATGCGGAAGCGCTCGACAGGCTCAACGGACAGCTCGTCCACCAGCAGGAGGAGCTCCGTCAAATCAACGCCCAGCTGGAGGCCGCCAGCCGCCACAAGTCGCAGTTCCTGGCAAACATGAGCCACGAGTTACGCACTCCGTTGAATGCCATCCTCGGCTTCGCCGGAATTCTCTCCAACGAGTCCGTAGGTCCGGTGGGTCCCGCAGAGCGCAAAGAGTTTTTGACCAACATCATCATCAGCGGGAAACATCTCCTTGGGCTGATCAATGAAGTCCTCGACCTTGCGAAAATCGAGGCCGGCAAGTCAGAGGTAAACCCGGAGCTTTTTTCGGTGGGCGAGGTTCTCGACGGTGTGCGCCATATCGTTGAACCGATGGCCCTAGAGAAAAGAGTCGCCATCGATGTGGCCATCGATCCACGGCTATCGACCTTGTACGCCGATGTGCTGAAGGTCAAACAAATCCTTTATAATCTTTTGAGCAACGCCATCAAATTCACCCCTGAGGGAGGTAATGTGCGGGTTCGCGCCGTTATAGTCGAGCAATGGGCCGAGTTTGCCGTCACCGATACCGGTATCGGCATTCGCCCGGAGGATCGCGAACGAATTTTTCAAGAATTTGAACAAGTAGAGATGTCCGCCGAGCGGCGATTCGAAGGCACCGGCTTGGGCCTCACCTTGGCGAGAAAGCTTGTGGAATTGCAAGGCGGACGCATCTGGCTCGAAAGCGAGGTCGGCAAGGGCAGCACCTTTTCATTCGTCTTGCCTCTAAGAACAACTCCCCAGGCTGCTACAACCGTTAGAGAAGAAGGGAGAAAAGAAGATGCCTAAGGAGAAAATCCTTTTGGTAGAAGATAATCCGATGAACAGACGGGTCGCAGAGTTTCTCCTTAAGTCTAAAGGCTATTTTGTCTATGAGGCTCGGGACGGCCTGGAAGCTATCGCGCTCGCCAAGCTCCATTTGCCGGACCTGATCCTTATGGATTTACAGCTGCCTGGCCTGGACGGATTTGCCACCACGCAGATGATCAAAGGGGATGCCGCAATCAAGAACATTCCGATCGTTGCCCTTACAGCCCACGCCATGAGAGGCGACGCGGAACGCGCAATGAGTGCCGGTTGCGACGGCTACATTACAAAGCCCATCGATCCGGATGAGTTTCCTCGCAGGGTAGCGCATTACTTAAAAAAGCAGCAAGGGCAAAAATGAAAGCACCGAATAAAACCAAGCGGAAGGCGGCGCGAGGCAAGGCCAGCTCCTTCCCTCCTCACCCCTCGCGGAGGCGAAAGGAAATCGCAGAACAGCTCTGGAAGGCGCGCATCGACACCCTGGGTCATGTTATCGCCACGTTCAGACACGAAACCCGCAACCTCTTGGGAGCGCTGGGAACCTGCGTGCAAATTCTTAGAAAAAATCCTCGGCTCGCCCGGGAGGACGCGGAACTATTGGACATCATCCAAAGCGGATCCCGTCGGCTTAACGATATCATCTCGGAGTTTTCCGCTTTCAGGCCACATAGGCCGCCACACTTCCAAGAGGTTTGTCTGCAGGAAGTCATTGACGAGACTTTCGCCAAGCTCCGGCGCGATGATCGCTACCGTTCTTCTGCCGTCACCTTTCGCCGGGACCTCGATCCGTTGGTCCCCGCCATCAAAGCCGATCGTGAGCAGCTCGAACAGGCCCTTCGCAATCTTTTGCTAAACGCCGTGCAAGCCATGGGGGATCAAGGCCAATTGACTGTCGAAACCAAAAGTGCGGGCAAAAAAGTAAAGATCACGGTCCGCGATACCGGGTCGGGAATACCGGCGAAGATATTGCCCGATATCTTTGACCCATTCTACAGCACCAAGGCCGGATCCCTGGGCCTCGGGCTCGCGGCAGCACGCTACATCGTTGCGAGACATGGCGGGCGGATTGACGTGCGTAGCGATTCAGGCGGAGGAACATGCTTTACCATGCTGTTACCCATCGAACAGCGGGCGATGTCGAATCAGGAATATCCTGGACGATGAGGAGCCGCAAAGGGCGGTTTTTCATGTAAGCGATCGTATGCCGTCGAACTCGGTCATGAACCATCTCATCGAGAAAGGGGGTTCATTCATGGCGACACATATTTTACTTGTAGATGACGATCCGCTGATGCGAAAAAGTCTGGCGAATCTTCTCGGCCGGGAGGGGTATACGATCACCGAGGCTGCCGGAGGGAAAGATGCGATGGATTTTCTCGCCAAAAACCTCTTTGACTTGGTAATCACTGATTTGGTGATGCAGCCCATGTCGGGGTTGGAATTGCTCCGCCACGTGAAGCAAGTGAATCCGGATCTAGAGGTGATTGTCGTAAGCGGTGCCGGAACCATCGAGACAGCTGTAGACGCCATGAAGTTGAAGGCTTTTGATTTCATTACCAAACCGTTTCAGGCGGACGAGATCCTGCTACGGGTCCGCAACGCCCTGGAAAAGAGCAGACTCATGCTGGAGAATCTTCGACTGCAGCAGGAAATCGAGCATGGATACCGCTTTGCCGGAATTATCGGTCAAAGCAAACCTATGCAAGAGCTGTTTGCTCTCCTCAGATCCCTGGCTGAGACTGATGTCACAGCGATTATTGAGGGGGAAACCGGCACGGGAAAAGAGCTTATCGCGAGGGCTATTCATTACAACAGCCCGAGGCGGACGAAGAGATTTCTCGCCGTCAACTGCGGCGCATTGGCTGAAACCCTTCTTGAAAGCGAGCTGTTCGGCCACGAAAAGGGCTCGTTCACGGGGGCGACGATGCAGAGGAAGGGAATCTTTGAAATCGCTGATGGAGGGACGCTTTTTTTAGACGAGATCGCGGAGACGGCTCCTGCGACTCAGGTAAAGCTCCTGCGGGTCTTACAAGAGGGAGAATTTCAGCGAGTCGGGGCTACGGATACCATCAAAGTCGATGTCCGGGTGGTTGTCGCCACAAATCAAAACCTGAGCGAGCTTGTAGCGCAAGGACGCTTCAGATCGGATCTCTACTATCGCCTCAATGTACTGCCGTTGCGAACGCCGCCGTTGCGCGAGCGATTGGAAGATATTCCCCTTCTGGTGTCCCATTTCATCGAAAAACACAGGGAGAGGATTAATAAGCAAGTCAGCGGCGTAACGAGCAAAGCCAGTGCGTTGCTGATGGCTTACCATTGGCCGGGTAACGTGCGGGAGTTGGAAAACGTCATCCAGCGAATGCTCGTAGTATCCACGAACGACACTCTGGATATCAATGATTTACCGCTCGAAATGCGTGGCGCCGCAGCCCCGGGCAGAGCAATGGATCTAAAAGAAATTGCACGAGAAACGAGTAGCCACGCCGAATCCAGCATCATTCAAGACGCTCTCGCAAGGTGTGGGGGCAACGTAACCCACGCTGCCAAGGCCCTCGGCATCAGCCGCGCCACGCTACAAAACAAAATGAAGGCGTACAATCTCAGAGGTCTTCCAAGGTAAGCTTCGTCTACACAACGGCGTCAATCGGAGATAGTGTTGCGAAATTTTACTTTTTAGCGAAAGATAAAACCCAGCAACACCATTCTTAGATATGCCCACCGGAAGATACATAGACCTGCTTAGGCACCGCGGCTTCTTTTGTTTTTTCTGCACCCAGTTTCTCGGCGCGTTCAACGATAATTTTTACAAAATCATCGTCACTTTACTGGTGCTGGATATACCGGCGGCGGCCGGCGGCGGCAAGCACTATATTCCGCTGATCGGCGGACTGTTTATACTCCCTTTCTTGTTGTTTTCCGGCTACGCCGGTTATTTCGCCGATGTGCACAGCAAACGCAATGTTTTGGTGGTCGTCAAAAGCTTCGAGATCATCGCCATGACCCTCGGGCTAGTTGCCTTTTTCATGGATCGGGTGGAGCCCATGCTCGCGGTAGTTTTTCTCATGGGCTTACAGTCCACTTTCTTCAGCCCGGCAAAATACGGAATCTTGCCGGAGATGCTGTCGGAGAAAGACCTCTCCCGTGGAAACGGGCTCCTGGAAATGAGCACCTTCATGGCGATCATTCTTGGCACCTCCATGGGCGGCGCGATCTACGAGACCTGGAAGGCTCACTTGGGTTGGATCGGAGTGGTCCTAGTGGCCATCGCCATCCTGGGAACTCTGACCAGCCTGGGCATCACGAAGGTTCCGCCCTCCGGATTGTCGAAGCCGTTTGTTCCCAATCCGCTGGCTGAAATCGGGGACGGCGCCCGCACGCTCTATCGCGACCGACCGCTCTGGCTTACCGTGATGGGGATCTCTTATTTCTGGTTTTTGGGGGCGTTCCTACAAATGGTGCTCCCCATTTACGGAAAGGAAACTCTGGACCTGGGAGAAACTCGCATCGGCCTGCTGTGGACCTTTGCCGCTTTTGGCATCGGCGCAGGCGGCCTCGCTGCGGGCCGGCTATCCGGCGACAAAATAGAATTGGGCCTGGTTCCCCTCGGCTCTGTCGGCATGGGGATTTTTTCGGTGGCTTTGTTTCTTGCCGAGCCTTCTTTTTTCTCGGCTGCGTGGTGTCTCTCTCTTTTAGGATTTTTCAGCGGCTTTTTTGCCGTGCCGCTTAACGCCTTGCTGCAACAACGCAGCGATCGTGAAGCCAAGGGCCGGCTCATCGCCACCAACAACGTGTTCAACACGATAGGGGTGCTTTTGGCTTCGGCTCTGCTATGGGGCTTGTCGAGCTCGCTTCACGTCTCAGCGGATCGGATAATCTTGTTACTGGGCCTCTTAACCTTCGCTTTGACTTTCTATGCTTTATCTGTGTTGCCTGATTTCTTTGTTCGTTTTGTTCTTTGGCTTTTGACACATACGATCTACCGCATCCGCATCGTAGGCCAGGAAAATATCCCCACCCGCGGCCCCGCGCTGCTGATCTCAAATCACGTTTCGTTTGTCGATGCCATGCTGATCGGCGCATCGATGCCCCATTTCGTTCATTACATGCTCCATCGGGATTACTATGACATTAAATGGCTAAGGTGGTTATTCCGGCTGATGAAAGCCATACCCGTCTCCTCGGCCCGGCGTCGAGACATCGTGGAGTCTCTGAGGCGAGCGCGCGAGGAACTACAGGACGGCCGCGTGCTCTGTATTTTCGCCGAAGGTTCCATAAGCCGCTTGGGGCGCCTTCTCCCCTTCAAGCGAGGTTTCGAAAAAATCGTCGCGGGAACCGACATTCCCGTTATTCCCGTTCATTTGGATCAGGTATGGGGTAGCATCTTTAGTTTTAAAGAGGGACGCTTTTTCCGCAAATGGCCTGGCCGTATCCCCTATCCGGTCACCGTCTCCTTCGGAGCCCCGCTGTTTTCCTCGGCTAGCGTTACAGAGGTACGGCAAGCCATCCTTGGGCTAGAAAGCGACGCCATGGGATATCGCCGCACCACCTGTGGCCTGCTCCACGTAAAATTTATTCAAATGGCGCGGCGTCGCTGGTTTTCCTTCTGCATGGCCGATACCACCGGAACACAATTGAACTGCGGCAAGACGTTGATCGGCAGCCTGCTGTTGGCGCAATGGATCAAAAAGAATTGCTCCGATCATGCAATGATCGGCGTGCTGCTGCCCGCCTCCGTGGGCGGCGCACTGGCCAACATCGCCGTTACCCTTGCCGGCAAGGTTGCCGTGAACCTTAATTTCACCTCCGGCCGCGACGCCATGGGAGCTGCGGTAGCGCAGTGCGGCATAAAAACGATACTTACCTCCCGGGTCTTTTTGTCCAAGGCCGATCTCGAAGCAATGCCCGGAATGGTATTTCTGGAAGAGGTCAGAAAGACTTTCGCCGCCAAGGAAAAACTCCTCGCCGCCGCCAAAGCGCTGTTTCTGCCTTCACGTTGTTTTGGGCGCGGCTTGTGGGCCGCACAAAAGCCCGATGATTTGACAACCGTTATCTTTTCCAGCGGCAGCACCGGCATGCCCAAAGGGGTGATGCTTTCCCACCATAACATCCTTTCCAATATCGTCGGGATCAGCCAGGTGATTCAGTTCACTTCGAAGGATCGCATCATGGGCGTGTTACCGCTGTTTCACTCCTTCGGGTATACGGGCACTCTCTGGCTACCCCTACTCGCGGGCTTCGGCGTCGTTTATCACCCCAATCCTATGGATGCCAAGACCATCGGGGAGACCGTACACAAATACCAGGCAACCCTATTGATAAGCACTCCAACTTTTTATGCGGGCTATGCCAGACGCTGCACGCGGGAAGAGTTCGCCACGCTGCGCTACGCCATCGCCGGGGCGGAAAAACTTCGGCCCCAGATCGCCAAGGCGTTTCATGACAAATTCGGCATTGAGATTCTCGAGGGCTACGGCTGCACCGAGTTGGCGCCGGTGGTCTCAGTCAATATTCCCGACGTTACTCACGGAAACGAGAGGCAAATTGGACATCAACCGGGAACCGTGGGGCACCCCATACCGGGGGTGAGAACCAAGGTGATTGATCCCGATACCGGGCAAAGCCTGCCATACGGGGAACAGGGGCTGCTTTTGGTCAAAGGTCCCAATGTGATGCTCGGCTATCTTGGACAGCCGGAGTTGACCGAAGAAGCGCTGCGCGACGGCTGGTATGTCACGGGGGATATCGCATCGGTTGACGACGACGGTTTTATCACCATTACGGATCGACTCTCCCGTTTCAGCAAGATCGGCGGCGAGATGGTTCCCCATATGCGCATTGAAGAAGTCATCAATGGAGTCTTAGGCAGCGCCGTATCGGTCGTGATCGCACTTCCCGACCAACAAAAAGGCGAAAAATTAGTCGTTTACTATAGCCAAAACGGCATCAGCGCCGAAGAACTTTGGGAGAAGCTCAATCAATCGGACCTCCCGAAGTTATGGATCCCCAAGCGGGAGAACTTTCACTGGATAGAAACGATTCCCCTTCTCGGATCCGGAAAGGTGGATCTCAAAAAAGTAAAAGCGCTTGCCACTGAGCATTTGACCCGCGGCGCTTGAGCGCCGCCGGCCGATCCCGAGGCTCGCCCCAAAACTCTATGGGAATTAACTACCCGCCCTTAAGACGGGCTATACTTCCAAACTGGAGGCTCTCTTGATCCCGACACAGAAAATCAGCGATGTCTTTGACAAGGCTACCCGTGAGTTTAGCGCTTCAGGAGCATTTCAAGAACTGGTGACGGGTCGCGGCAGCAAGCCGTTTGTACATGAATTCATTAGCGACGTATTTCGCACTCACTATCTTTCCTCCCATATCGTCGCCCTGTGCTACGCGGTTTTGCCGTCCGGCGCAGCCGCCGCCTTGCTTAAGGAAAATCTGTTGGAAGAAATCGGAAGATCGGACACCGAGCGGGCCCACTCGGAGCTGCTGTTGGAGTTGGCCCGAGGCAGCGGTTTTTCCCAACCCGAGATCGACAAGCTCATCGACGCCGCTCGCCGGCAAGCCGCTGTCTTCTGTGCGGCCCGCGTGCCTTTCGCCACGTTACGGGAGATTTGCCTTGCCGTCCTGCTGGAAACCATGTCCTTCGAGTTCATGTTGTCGCGCTGCTCCAGTCAGATCGCCGCCGCCTTGGAGAATCACTACGGGATCGCCAAAGCGGCTCTCAGGTGGTTCGAGCTGCACTCGGAAGTCGACATCCGCCACGCCGAGGAAGGGCTGACGGTGATCCAGCACTATGTCCGCTTTCACCAAATGTCCGACGCGACTTTTCAGCGCATACTCCGCCTCACCTTCGAAGGCGACGCTTTCGGCCGCAGATATTTTCCTCCTGCATCGACCAGCCGTGCGCAACCGGTTTCCCCTTCGGTAAAAGCCAGACAAATCGAGTCTATCACCATCCATCAACTACGCATCCCCTTTCGCCATTCCTTCAGTCACGCGCTACAAAGTCGAGAAGAAAGCGATGCCGTGATCGTGCGGATCAAAGACGCCGATGGCCAGCTAGGGTACGGCGAAGCGTTGCCACGCCCCTACGTGACCGGCGAAACGACGGCAACCATGATTGCCCATCTTGGCAAGCGGCTAGCCCCGCAAATTTTCAAGCAAACGATAACACCGGGATGGGAAATCTTCGACTACTTGCAGTCGGTTTTTCCCCGATGGACGCAAAGCGAACCACAAGACGCGGGAGTGATCGCCTGGAACGCGGCCTTTTGCGCCGTCGAAATCGCCTTGCTTGACTGGATGACCCATCGACTCAAAATTTCGTTGGCCGATTTCCTGCCCCCCGCGCGCTTCGAAGTCGTTTATAGCGGCGTAATCTCTGCCGACGCACCCAAAGACGCCGCCGCCATCGCCAGAAGGCTCGTCAAGCTCGGCATCCGAGCAATCAAGGTTAAGATCGGTACTGAGAACGACGTCGCCCGATTGCGCGCGGTGCGCCAGGCGGCAGGCGATGAGGCCAACTTGCGCGCGGACGCCAACGGCGCCTGGAGCGCAGAAGAAGCGGTGCAGCGACTAATGGAGCTTGAGTCGTTCAACCTCCAGGCAGTCGAGCAACCCGTGGCCGCAGCCGACATCGCCGGATTGAAAATGGTGCGCGAAAAGTCCGGGTTGCCGGTTATGGTGGACGAATCCTTGGTAACCGCCGAACAGGCCAGACTTCTCATCGAGCAGCGCGCTTGCGATCTCTTCAACGTTCGTCTGTCGAAATGCGGCGGATTCACCGGCAGCCTGGCGCTCGTCAAGCTCGCGCAAGAATTCGGCATAAAGGTCCAGGTGGGCGCCCAGGTGGGCGAAACCGGAATTTTATCCGCCGCCGGTAGAACCCTCGCGGCCCACCTCCCAGAACTCGCGTTTGCCGAAGGTTCTTTTGGCACTTGGCTACTATCCGAGGACATCACCTTCGACAACGTGGCATTCGGCTACGGCGGGGCTGCCCCGCTTCTGAAAACCCGAGGTCTCGGTGTAACCATCAACGACGAATCGCTGGACCGTCTTGCCGTCAACAAGATTGAGCTGCAACGATAACGAACCATGGGTTGGCGTCAATTGGCGGCTGTTGTCTTCAGCCGGCAGCTTTGGAACCGCTGGGATCGTCTCACGCAAAATCCGTCCGAAGTCCAGGAGGCATTTTTACTTCAACTTATCCGGCGCCAAAAAAATACCGCTTTTGGCAAGGACCACGGCTTTGCTTCCATACGAACCTCTGGCGATTTTCGCCGCCAGGTTCCCTTGGCCGATTATGAACGCTTTCGGCCTTATGTGAATCGCATCGCCGAAGGCGCCGAGAACGTTCTTACCTCAGAACCACCCTTGATGTTCACGCTAACCAGCGGCACCACCGCGCAACCCAAATTGATACCGGTGACCCAGACCACGCTGGATATTCACACCCGGTTGACCCGGCTATGGTATTGCCGGGCTTTTCTCGATCACAAAAAATGTTTCGCTGGCAAAGTGCTTGGTGTCGTGAGCCCCGCTGCGGAGGGAAAAACCCGAGCGGGAACTCCCTACGGCGCGGCCTCTGGCCTGATTTATCGCGCCAGCCCCAATTGGATCAAACGCGCGTTGGCCGCGCCCGAGGAAGTCTCTGAGATCAAGGATTTCACGGCCAAGTATTATGTAATCATGCGTCTCGCCGTGGAGCAGAACATCGCCTTTCTCGGCACGCCCAACCCGAGCACGATTCTTAAACTCGTGGAAACTGCGGATGGTTTCAAAGAGGAAATCATCAAAGACGTGCACGACGGTACGATCTCCGATAAATTTGAGATATCAAAGGAAATTCGCCGGGCACTGTCGGCCCGCCTTTCAGCCAATAGAGAACGAGCCGCGGAGCTTGAAAAATTCATCAGGGCACAAGGACGCCTGCGACCCGCAGAGTACTGGGCAAATCTACAATTGATCGGCTGCTGGAAAGGCGGCACAGTGGGCGTTCGCTTGCACGAGTTCGATCGCTGGTTTCCCGAGCGAATCCCGGTGCGCGACCTCGGGTATCTCGCCAGCGAAGCCCATGTCTCGCTGCCAATTTGTGACGACGGCGCGGCAGGAATTTTAGCGGTGGATGCCAACTATTACGAATTCATACCCGAGGCCAAAATGGACAGCCCCGATGCGGCGACATTGACCTGCGATCAATTACAACAAGGATGCGTCTATTACATCGCCGTCACCACGGCAGGAGGGTTATACCGTTACGACATCAACGATTTGGTTCGGGTTACCGGCTTCCACCGGCGTACCCCGTTGATTGAATTTCTGCGCAAAGGCCGTGACGTAACCAACCTGACCGGGGAAAAGCTGCACGTCAATCAACTCATCGAGAGCGTCGAAGAATCACTGCGCACCTTGGGAGTACGAGCGCGACACTACCGCGCCTGCGCCGATATTGAAATGTCGCGCTACGCGATCGCGGTGGAATTTGGCGACGCCCTCCCCAATCGTGATCGGCTATCGCAACTGCGCGCCGAGGTGGATCAGCACCTTTCTCGATTGAACATCGAATATGGCCAAAAACGGCTTTCGCGGCGGCTTGGCCCACCGGTATTGTGGATCATGAAGCCCGGCTGGTCCGAGCGCCAAAGCGCTTTGCAACGGGGCGCTCGCGACACGCAATTCAAGGCCCGTCTGCTGAGCCACACGCTTGAGAATCCTTCCGAAGTCTGGTTCTCCATTGAAGCCCGTGAGGACGAGTCCTGATGACCACTTGATATTCCGAGGCGCTCGCCCAGTGCCGAGACCGCCGCTCCAAGGACGTGTAGTCCCGATCACTGGTCGGCTTCAGCATGCTCTACGCTATAGTCGTGGGGCTGCTGACCCTTCTGACAGTAGCGATTGAGCCGGATACGCCTTAGCTCCTGTATGCGAACCCGATTTTTTTTCACTTCGTGCCGGCGAGCTCTCTTTTGACTCGGGGCCGCTGCAACGGCCCCCAAGCGACATTTGCAAGCACACCGCACGCATGATAAAAAATTCAAACTTGGGAGGTGGAAATGGATTTTGGCACGCTCGCAGAGAAATCACTTCAGGGACAAATTCCAGAGCGCGATGAAATGCGGGCGGTGCTAAACGCGCCCGATGAACGCTTGCCGGATCTCTTGAGCGCGGCGTTCAAGGTGCGGCATCACTTTTTCGGCAAACGGGTGCAGATTCATATGCTGCAAAATGCCAAGAGCGGCCTCTGCCCCGAAGATTGCCACTACTGCTCCCAATCTTCCGTTTCGGACGCGCCCATCGACCGCTATCCCTTTCTCTCCAAGGAAAAACTGATAGAGGGGGCCAGGCGGGCTAAACAGGCGGGCGCCGTGCGATACTGTATCGTCAACAGTGGCCGGGGCCCCACGAACAAGGAAATTCAAGAAATCACCGAGGCGGTGCGCGCGATCAGGGAAAAAGTGGGCATCAACATTTGCTGCTCTCTGGGCTTAATGGACGGCGCGAAAGTAAGCGCGCTCAAAGAGGCCGGCGTCGGGCGCATCAATCACAATCTCAACACCAGCCGGGAGCACCATCCCGAGGTGGTGACCACGCACACCTATGACGATCGTGTCGCGACCATCGAAAGCGTGAAATCCGCCGGCGTCGGCACATGTTCGGGCGGGATCATCGGTATGGGAGAGAGCGACGACGACATCATCGATCTGGCGTTGACCCTTCGGGCGATGGAAATCGACTCGATTCCCGTCAATTTTCTCCATTCGATCCCAAAGACCCCTTTCGAAGGCAAACGGCACTTAACACCGCAGAGGTGTCTGAAGACGCTCTGTCTGTTCCGCTTCGTCAATCCTGACAAAGAAATTCGTGTGGCCGGGGGGAGGGAAGTCAACCTGCGCTCGCTGCAGCCGCTGAGCCTCTATCCGGCGAATTCAATCTTCGTCAACGGCTATCTGACCACGCCGGGACAAGAGGCCTCGGACGCGCACCGGATGATCGAGGACCTTGGCTTCGAGCTCGACCAGCCGGCGCCAATCTGAATCGGAAATTTTATTTTTACCTTCCTCTTTGGCACGGGTCTCATGCCGGCAACCGTGGCTCGTGTCCATCACGAGCACGACTCGCGATCACGAATCTCGCGACAAGACCAGCGCAACGTGGGGGACTGGCTATTTTTTCCGTCATTCCTCCATCATTCCATTGCTCCGCCTCTCTCTTATCTTTTAAACGCCGTATCCGTCTCGGCACCCTTGCGCGGCTGCCATTTAAGTGAATAGTATTCCCCGCGGGCCCGGGCCCAGGGATCGAAAACGTTCACCACATGTTCCAGCTCCGGCGCCAGCTCCGGTATCGTTCTTAGCAGCACGCTCTTTAGCGGTGAAACCTCCGCTTGGTGGCCGTTGGGCCTCCCCTTTTCCATCTTTTTACCCTCGGGACCATTGTCATTCACCCAGTTGACGCCGAGATGGGAGTAGAACTCGGGGCGAAAGCTCGAAGTAAAAAAACGGTCGCTAAACAACCTTCGAGAGGCGTTTAAGATAAAGACTTGAAACTGAGTCTCGGAAATAGCGAAGCCGTGAGGCCGGGTAAATTCCGCCAGCCAGCCGACCACCGTGTCAAGATCCTCGATGTTGTCGACCATGCTGCCATCGGCGTGTCCCAGACAATCATTGATAGGTGTGCCGTCGTCATTGAGTTGTGCCTCGGTGATTATTTGCGATGCATCACACTTATGTTGCCCGTAAAGCTCCCGCATTGTCGTGACAAGACGCTCCTGCTCCATTCTTTCCGGCGAGCCTTCGGGCAGGCGGCGGTCGACGAAGTCATCGAAGCTTCTTAGCTGCTTCAGCCCGTACTGGCGGCGAAATTCATTGAACCGCGGCACGCCCCGTTCACGGTCGCGGACGATATCAAGAGCCGCGACGTCGATTTTTCCCGTGGCCGTTAGCAGGCGCGGCAGCGATAGATTCTGAAGAAATGCCGGATGATTCTCCAGCGTCAGCAACCCGAGGCGCTGGCGTCCCATGGAAAGCGCCCAGCTGGCGAGCCCCCGCTCGCGCATCTGCGCGGTGGCGCGCCCGCGAAAGGTTTCCACCACCGGCGTCATCTTCAAAATCCGATTGGGGTTATTACCCCACTCCCGATATTCGATCAGATCGGGAACCAGCGGGTGGAGCCGGTAAACCGTGACGAACTCTTCGGGGAAATTAAAAGGCGAGCCGAAATGATTGACGCCGCCGTTTAAGTGATCCGGGTTTTTAAGACTCCATATATCGGTCTGCTTGGAATCGTATCCGGCAAAGATCGCGTCTTCTGAGTACACCCGGCTGCCCAGGCCAAAGATTCCCGGGCCGGAAGCGAATACGGAGTACCATTGTCCGGCTTTCTTGGCGTCGGTCGATTTGCCGAATTTACTTATAGTGATTTTTTCCAACGCGGCGGCCACATGTTCACGGCCGCGAAACAGCCCATGCCAGTTGGCGTTCATGCCCAGATAGAGCGGCTCGTTATAGAGCAGTTGAGGCGTCCACTCGGTGGTGTGAATTTTGGCGATCACCGCCGCGATTACCAGCCGCGCGATTTCGAAAAGCTCATCCGCGCTGACGTCCCGATAGCGAACCATAGCGTCGGGGCGGCCGGGGTTACGCAGCCCGCTATCGGCATCCGGAGTCGCCGCCGCCCGCTTCATAAAATCCTCGACGAACAGATTATGCTCCCGGGCAAAGACGTTGTGAAAAAAGCTGAGCCCGATGGTCCAGTTGTCCGGGAATGCCGTGGCTTCCTGACCGACCCACTGGGGGTTGATGGGATCCCCGCCTTCGAAGACCGGAAGGTAGCCCTGGCGTTCTCCTCCATTGGATTTCGCCCGCGCCCGAACCAGCAGCAGCTTTGCCGGGTTTTTGGGATCCCGTTTGACCCGGCGGCGTGAAGCGGCGTCATGTCCGTATATTTGTGAGGCGTCCCACCAGGCGGTGACGGTGTTGCGCGTGGTCTTGTAGGCGCGGGACAGGTACTCTTTACCCTGGTAAATAATCTCTTCCGGATCGCGCTCGTCACCGACGTAGCCCTTGTCGATCCGATCCAGTGGACGGCAGCCGAGTTTCTTGACTGCCGCGGGACTGAGCGGTTTGTGTATCGACCCGGCGAGTGCTGTCGCGCATCCCATACTCAGCATCTCGGGGGAATTTTGCCCGTCCACCAGGTGGGAGAACCAATCATGGGTCATGAACTGAATCCAAAACGCCGCAAGCACGTTAAAAAACGATGCTTTTTTGTAATCACAGCGCGCGGCACCGGACTCCTCCGGCAATCCTCGGCCGTCACGGCATAGTTCCGGATGCGATTGGCGGCGGGTGAATAGTTTGCGGCTGATTACCTGCGGGTCGGGCTGAAGGAGACCCAAGCGATCGCCGTGGCGGTTTCGCGCCAGCGGATTTCTACCCAACTCGGGAAAGGTCGCTTCAAATTGCACGTTTCGCGCGAAGGGCTGGCCGGTCGAGCCCATCAAGGGATTTTTTATGTCATTGCAAATGCCCGTGAGCGTGCGAAAGCGGATGAGATCGCCCTTGCAGAGCTGCGCACCGTCGCCGCCGACGGCTTCAAAATAAGGATGATCCTTCGGTAGCCGCATCTCCGGCCAGAATTTCAGCGCCGAGCCGGCCAGCTTTCCGCGGCCCTGGATATATTCCCTGTACGTACCGCTGTTGTCGAAGAGATTGAACTTGATTAGCTCGATGCGCTGGTATTCGAGGTCGAGCAAGGTGCCGTTAATGCCCCGGCCATTGGGGCTCAGGTGCTTTAAGGGCAGGACCGGCTCGCGGCCCTTGCTGGCTTCGTCGCCCGTGGCCCAGTAGTTTTGCCAGTCCATCCAGGGAGCCTCTCGCCCCCGAAGGGCCTTCTCTCCTCCCTGGCAGCGCGCCTTGTCTTCGTTAACCTTTCCGAGAAATCTTTCGGCGCGCCCCTCTGCCACGGGTCGCAATCCATAAAAAAGCAGTTTCGCGCATGCGGTTAGATCTGCACTCTCCCCACCGCAGCCGGCGAGGCTGAGCATTGCAGGAAGAAAAAGCAAACCGACTTGAGGTTTGATCCGTCGCAAATCCCGACCCTCCTCGGTTCACCAGCCGCTTAGGCCGCCTTTGCGTCTATCGGCCTTTTTTCAAATCCTGTCAAGAATTAAAAGTGACCACCGGACTGCGGAGCGCTCTCCCGGCGGACCGGGGAAATGGTCCGGACTGCAATATGGCATTAGTGAATGTTTCCGACGGAATGCAGCGGCCGAAATGCTCGATCGAGACAGGGATATAAAAATGTTGGGCGTCGAAAAAGAAAAAGCGTCGCGCCGAGCCAGATAACCCCCGGCGCGACGCGATCGGGCCGCCGCCTCTACCCCTTTAGGAATTCTTGCGCCTCATTACATAGCCGATCCCCACGAGCCCAAGTCCCAGAAGAAGGAAAGACGTGGGTTCGGGAACGGGACTGAACTCCACCTCTCCAAATCGAAAACCAAGGGGGTCGGTATTCCCGTCAAACATAGTTCCAATAAATCCCGACATTGCATTCCCAGCTAACACGATTAAACTAGTTGGCGAGTCGAAAGCTGCGGAGATGTAGGCTGCGGAAGTAATGACACCCCCGGCTACAGTCCACATATTCGCCGTTACTGCTCCACCGATAGTGCTCTGCGGCGTGGAAAAACCAAGCGTCCCATCGTTGGTAATCACCACGTCCATTGCCATAACATTAACGCCCTCTTCCAATCCCAGCACTTTGCCGCTGATCGTCTCGCCCGAATCCAACAAGTCCTCAAACGACCAGTTAAAATCGAGCGCCGATGCACGGCTCGGCCCCAGCAATAGAGCCAATATCAGCACCCAAAACAATATAGCAGTAATCCAGAACGTCCGCCTCTGAACCGCTGCCAGAACGCGACTCCGCGCCGACGGAGTCTTAGTAGGTGTAGTTAACATATGCCCCTCCCACAGTAAATTTACGTAAATCAGCACGCAAACGGTAAGCCACAGCTCGAAACTGATTGAAATCAACTACTTAAAAGTAAATTCACAAAAATTAGAGCGATAAAAACTGTAAGGGCGGCTTACGCTTTTTTTGCATCCTACGACGCCGGTGCGCACGTCGCGGAAAAGTCTATTACCGGCTTATATTTACGAGAGATTTTCGAGGGAGGTTTGGCTCTCGAAAATCTGTCAGCTTTGCTTACACTGAAACGTGATCAGGAAAATTCACCTTATTCGGCGAGGACAGTTTGCGATTCTAAGAGGATTCACCGACGTCATCCGGCGAACGCCAATATTTCACTAAGCGACAAAATATTGGGTTGCGGCAAGCTGTCATAAAAACAATCGATTTATTACCAGGACCTTGCCAGAGTACCGACTGGCTCCTGCTGAAAAGTTTTTACCCGTTTCCTGCAGCCTTGGCTCCTCCATGAATCAAATTTGATCATTTTGTTTACACAATCGAATAAGCAGATCAACAACGATACGATGTGCAATAAATATCTGACGGTTGGAAGCCTTTTGACCGGCCCTGGTCAACGTACTGTTTACGTTGGCACCAAGGCCGGTAAGTTGTCGAGATCTAGGTTGGGCTAACGGATGTCGGGAAGATTAAAACGCCGCGCCGATGGCGTAACCAGCCATCGGCGCGGCGATGAGAGAGTTTAGATATTTTCTAGGCGTGAGAAGAAGCCTTACGCCCTCTGACTACGCCCAATCCAGCCAACCCGAAGCCCAAGAGTAAAAGAGAAGCCGGTTCCGGAACCTGAGAGAAAGAAAGGGTACCAAACCGAGACACACCATCTAATCCGTCAAACAACACCCCGACAGCGGAGGGAACAGCCCCGGCAAATGTCAATAAATCCCCAAATCCGGGATCGAAATCGAAAGAGCTGTAAAGAACAGAAGTGATCGCCCCACCGGCTACGTCCCAATCGTTAGGAAACGCTCCACCAATGGTGCTCTGAGGGGTGATTAAAGAGAGCGTACCGTCATCATCTATAATCACATCAGTCGCCATCTGGTTGGCCATGTCGTCAACCAGCCCCAGTACCCGTCCGCTGATAGTTTCTCCCGAAAGGATGTCAAGAAACGACCAATTAAAGGTTAAGGCCGATGCCCGGCCGGGAATTAACAAGACCGCCATAAGTAGCGCGGCGCATGTCCATCCGAGGAGCTTTGACGACTTTCCGAAACGACTGTTAAACATTGCATGGACCTCCTAGAGTCTGATTGGACCATGCTCGGAGCAAAACGTGAGCCAACTCTGCCGGCTCGTGCAAAATCAATTACTTGGAGAAAAATCCGAGAACGACGGGGCCAAAAATTTCGTAAGCATCATTTACAATTTCCAAATCGCACCATGGCGGATGCTCAAGGACTGTTAGAAAAGCTTTTTGCGCCGAACGCTTAGGTAATTGTCCGAGGAAAACTTCCGTCTATGAGAATTTGACAGGCTTCCTTACACTTGCAAAAAGCGAATGCGTTCAACTACTTTACTGTGGAGAATTAGAGTGTTTCAGGGGGGTCGGGAGTCGTTGACTTTTCCAAGCGACGGATTTCACCCCGAAGTTAGCGCAGATGTTTTGTATTCGCCTCCGATCCTTATTGACCGGCTCTGGTCAACGTACTGTTTACGCTGAAACCAAGCCCGGCAAGTTGTCGAGATCCAGGTTGGGCTAACGGATGTCGGGAAGATTAAAACGCCGCGCCGATGGCGTAACCAGCCATCGGCGCGGCGATGAGAGAGGTTAGATATTTTCTAGGCGTGAGAAGAAGCCTTGCGCCCTCTGACTACGCCCAATCCAGCCAACCCGAAGGCCAAGAGTAAGAGAGACGTCGGTTCCGGCACCGCGGTGAAGGTGATCTCCCCTTCCCGGAATGCACCCTCCGAAGCCCCATCTGTCAGCCTTGCTGTAACAGGTAAGGGAAGACCTCCATCAAACATGTCGAGTATATCCCCAGATATCATATTTACAAGGTCAAAATCTTCAGATAGGTAATTGAAGGCCGTAATGACACCGCCTATTACCGACCACGTATTAAAGGAAATGGTCCCGTCAATCGTTTCCTCAGGCAATATGAAACTAAGCGATCCGGCATCTGTAATGATAACGCTTGTCGCTGGGATGTTCAGACCTGGTGCGAGGAACGACACGGTTCCCTTTATGATTTCCGCTGAATTGATGTCGGTAAACTGCCAGTTAAATGTGATGGCCGATGCCCGGCCGGGAATTAACAAGACCGCCATGAGCAATGCGGCGCATGTCCATCCGAGGAGCTTTGACGACTTTCCGAAACGATTGTTAGACATTGTATGGACCTCCTAGAGTCTGATTGGACCATGGTCTGAGCAAAACGTGAGCCAACTCTGCCGGCTCATGCAAAATCAATTACTTAGAGAAAAATCCGAGAACGACAGGGTAAAGCAATTCGTAAGCATCATTTACAACTTTCAATTCGCACCATGGTGGATGCTCCGAGACTGTTAAAAAATCTTTTCGCGGCAAACGCTTAAGTGATTTTCCGAGGAAAACTTCCGCCCAGGAGAATTTGACAGGCTTTCTTACACTTCCAAAAAGCGAATGCGTTCAACTACTTTGGTGAGAAGAAATGGAAAAAAAGGGCCATAAATTCCTGCTCTCGCGCAGAGATGCCAAGGTCGACAATTTTTTATCGGAACAGAAGGATTTGTCCTCGTACCCTCGGTGTCTAAACCTGGTTAAATTGCTTGGGGTCGTTCTGATGATATTTAAAAAGTAAGACTCTAGCCCACGCGTTCGGCGCGTTCCTCTTCACTGAAAGGTGTTTGAATTTGCGGGATGACCTCTTTGGCAAGAATCTCCACTTGCGACTGAAGTGAGGTTTTCGGACCCGCCGGTCGCATGACAAACTTAGTTACACCGACATCCATGTAAGCCTGAATCTTCTCACGCACCTGTTGAGAGGTGCCGAAAGCGGAGAACTCGTCTGGCGGAATGTCCTCGCGGCGGCGAATGGTCGGGCTGGCGGCGGCGAGAGCGTCGTCAAAACTCTTCGCAATGAAAAACGGCACCAAGACGCCATAGTGGTCTCCGGGAATAGCCCTGCCGGCTACGGCGGCGTGTCTCTTAATCGCCTCGATCCCCGCGCCGACTTCGGCAGGAGACGAATTCGATGTCAGCCAGCCATCCGCTAACCGTCCAACGCGGCTCAGCGCGGCCTTGCTCCTCCCTCCGACCCAGAGGGGGATACCCTCTTTTTGATAGGGGCGCGGTAAGAGCGTCATGTTGCGCGCCCTATAGAACTGGCCCTCGAAGTTGACCTTTTCTTCCGTCCATAACCGCTTCATGAGCAGAATCGCCTCGTCCGCTCTCTTTCCCCTTTCCTCTTTGCGCACGCCCGCAGCCGCGAAATCGCCCGAATCTTCTGCCCCCAAACCCACCACCAGTAAAAGCCTGCCGCGGCAGAGAAAATCCAGCGTCGCCAGCTGCTTGGCGAGGACGACCGGCTGGCGCGTCGGCAACACCAAGGCGCTAGTGCCGAACTTCATGTTGCGCATGCGCGAGGCCAGAAAGGACATGAAGATGATGGGATCGAGAGTCGGCCGGGGAGCGACGATGCGATCGCTCACCCAGATAGAGTCGATATCCCACCGCTCGCAGGCATCGATGAAGCTGAGAATGCTCTCCGGTGATCCGGCGTCCGACGCGCCGTCGCCCAGGCTTATGCCGATGCGGATTTTCATTTATTGCCGTTAATCCTGTCCATCCGCTTGACTGTTTTAATCGTGTACATCAATGGGTTTAAGTCAAAAGGTGTTTTGAACCAATTTATTATACTTCGAATTTGCTCCTTCATCCTTTCCTACAAGTGCGGCATGATTTCCTTGGCGCAGACTTCCAGGTGCTCCATCTCGTCAAACAAGGGATTGAAAACGATATGCTGCGCGCCGGCTTTAACGAGTTCTTGAATCTTTTCCGTGCACTCCTCGCGGCTACCCGAGACACAAACCCGCGGACCGAGTTCCGCGTTCTTATAGCGCTTGCTGAACCATTCGCGAAGTCTTTTTTCGGCTCGGGCCTTATCGTTATCGACCACCAAATACACCCGCTTGGCGCAGCGGAACGTCGCGGGATCCCGTTTCGCCTCACCCAGGAATTCACGAATCCGCGCCGACTCGCGCACGAATGCGTTGGCCGAAGAGGATCCCGCTCCCATCCAGCCGTCGGCATACTTTACCGCGCGCTTGAGCGCGTTTTCGTGATGGCCGCCGAAGACGATAGGCAGGTGCGGTTTCTGCAGCGGCTTGGGTTCCATCCCAACGTCTTTAAAATTCCAATACCGCCCCTGAAAGCTCGCCTTGGGCTCGGTCCAGAGAAGCTTCATGATTTCGACCGCTTCGGTAAAACGTGTGACACGCCCTTCGCGCCTATAGCCAAAAATTTCCTCGTGGGAACCCAGGTGACCGCCGCCGAGTCCGACGCCCAAAATGGCACGGCCGCCGCTCATGCAGTCCAAGGAAGCAAACGCCTTGGCCAGCTGCAGCGGATTGCGCAGCGGGAGCAGGATCACCGAGGTCCCCAGTTTGAGCTTCGTCGTGAGCGCCGCTACATAGCTCAACAATGTCACCGGCTCGAGTATGACGAAATCGCCGATGATGCGTTCCTGCAGCCAGAGACTGTCATAACCCAGTGTCTCTGCCCGAACCGCAAAGCCGCGGATATGCTCCATATCGACGGGACCGTCGAAGAAAACTTGAGGCAGCTCAATGCCGCAGGGGGTATGATCGTGAGGCATATTTGGTTGCTCCGTTACGCAAGAATTGTCTTGAGTTGAGTTAGAGAAAAAAGTCTAGCGTCCCCCCGTTTGGCGTCTAGAGTTAGAACCTTTAGACCCAAGACGCTAGACGTTCTGGTTAATATCATACAGTCGCGCGCAGTTATCCCACAGGATCTTACGCCGCGAATCATCGGCGATCCCGTCAATGGCAAAAAAATCGTTGATCGCATTGGGCCAGTGAGAATCGGCGTGGGGATAATCCGTGGAAATTACGACGTTGTCGTCGCCGATGCGGCGGATCACGTCTGTAACCAGCTCCTCCTCGACATCCACCGAGATAAAGCATTGGCGCAAAAAGTAATCGCTCGGCCTGCGACTCAACGGCTCACTGGCATAATCTTTCCGTAGCTCCCAACGCTCATCCAATCGGTAGAGCGCCCATGGGAGCCAGCTGCAGTTGCCTTCGAGAAACGCCACCCGAAGACAGGGAAAACGTTCGAGCACGCCTCCGGCGCAAAAGCTGCCGACGGCGAGCATCAGTTCCACCGGGTTGCGAAAGGCATTGATCAGCACCGCGTCATTGGCATGGCCCTTGAAGCGATGCACGACTTGATCCGTGTTCGGATTCGCCGCGGGATGAAAGCAGATCGGCACCCCTAGTTTTTCCACCTCGCGCCACAGCGGATCATAATACCGGTCATGGATGTGACGCCCGTTGGCGGGCTCGGGAACCAGCGACAAACCGACCGCGCCCAGTTCTCTTACCACCCGCCGGGCTTCATCGACCGCGAGATCGATATCATGAAGCGTGATCAGAGCAGACGCCTTTAGCCGGCGTGGATTTTCCTTGCAAAAATCAGCCATCCAACTATTCCAGGCGCGGCACAGATCATTGGCGTATTCGGCCTCGAGACTATCATCGCAATGAAGCGGAAAGGTGCGAAACAAAACCGCAATATCCAACCCCTCCACATCCATCGCATCGAGCTGCGACAGCGCATCGTAGTCGCGGCGCAGCGGTTTCTCGTATCGATGGGCCACCTCGGCCTCGCCGGGCGAGCTCTCCGCGCCGTCGGTGCGCCGCGAGGTGGTGGTCAGGACCTGAGTTCCCGACGGCCTTATGGGCTTCCCGTCGGCGAAGGTAAACTTAGTCTGCCCATGTTTTTTGCGAGGCTCGCCACGCGGGATACGATCGCCCCACTTGGGGTCCATGTACTTCAGATAGAGGTCGTGGGGCTCAAACACATGCATGTCGCTGTCGAGAATTTTAAGACCATTCCTGGCCATAATTTGGCTCCTTTTTGATGATTCGTTTATGCCGTAACGAAGAGCGCCGTTATTTGAACCTTTACCACCTATCACCGGGAAATTTCCAGCCAAAGACACCTTGACAGTGAGATATCCACAACGATAGAAGTTGTCTAGCGAATATCTCGCAGTAGGAGGTTTAACATGTTCGTAAGGCGATTTAAACTTTTGCTGGCGGCATTAACCACTCTGGTCCTCACAAGTGGCGGGTTAATCGATGGCCATGCCCAATCCAGGGTATCCATTGGGGTCACCGAAACCATCGAAACCCACAATCCTTACGGCGACAGCGTTTCATTACTCTACGGGATCTGGAGCGAAGTCACCGGTCCCTTCTGCACCTTCAATTACGACAAAGGAGACTTCGAAGGCCGGTTGGCGGAACGATGGAAGGTGGAAAATCCAACGACCTGGGTTTTTTACCTTAATAAAAATTATAAATTCAATGACGGCTCGCCCGTGACGGCGGACGACGTCGTTCACTCCATGATGCATCGAGTGATCAACGATCCCCAAAGCAGGCAGAAGGCATCGGTTGCCGGGCCCATCGTCAAAGCCGAAGCAGTTGACAAATTCACCGTAAGATTCATCACCAAAAATCCCGCGGCGCCGCTCTTGAGTTTTGTCTGCGACCGTCTGATCGTCACCAGTAAAGCCGCTTTCGATAAGCATGGCCGCGACGCAGCCGATAGACAACATATGATGGGCGGAGGCCCTTATAGCCTCAAAGAGCTCGTGCCTGGCCAGCGGCTGGTTCTTGCCAAGCGACCCGATCACCCACAGGCAAAAAAGAACCCCAAGGCCCCCGACGAGATCGTCTTTCGCGTGATGCGGGAAGTCGAACAAAGGGTAACGGCTCTGATCAACGATGAGATCCAGATTGCGCAATTCATCCCGCCTCACATGCGGGTGCGAGTCGAGAAGATCCCTGACCTTAGAATCGCGCCCGTGAACTCCATCGAAATCATGTTCTTGGCGATGCAGCCCAAACCCCCCTTCGACAAGAAAGAGGTGCGTCAGGCGGTCTGTCACGCGATTAACCGCGACCAGATTATCAGTACGATCCTGGAAGGCTTTGCCAGCCGCCTCGACGGCCCCATCGGAGCCGGCCAGTACGGTTACGATGCCAATTTAAAACCGAAGATGGAGTACAACGTGGAGCGGTCTAAAAGATTGCTGGCCCAAGCCGGCTATCCTCAAGGCGTCGATGTGGAGCTGCAAACTCCCGTGGGACGCTACACGCTGGACAAACAGCTAACCGAGGCGATGACGGCGATGTTAAATAACGCTGGTTTCCGCGCCAGGTTGCTCACCCCCGAATGGCCTACTTTGTGGGCCAACGTGCAAAAAGGGACCATACCTTTTTATTATATGGGCCGTGGTTCGGTCCAAGACCCAAGCGCAGCCCTGCACCAATACTTCCGCAGCGGCGAGACGCCGCGGATCGGTTATTCCAACAAAAAAGTCGACGAACTGTTGGAAAAAGAACAGCAGGAGTTCGATCCGAAAAAACGCCGCCAGTTTCTTTCCCAAGCCATGAGCATACTCACTGAAGAGGCGCCGGCCTGTTTTCTGTGGCGGCACAAGTTATTGTGGGGTCTTTCAAACAAGGTGGACTACAAGCCGTTGCCCGATGGGCGCATTTACGGCGTCGACATTACGATGCGCCGCTAGGTCGCCGCGAGCGGTGATTGATCCGCGGGAAACTTCGCAATGACGAGCTATCTGGTACACCGCCTTGCGGGCACCGTCCCGGTGCTCTTGCTCATTAGTTTGCTCGTCTTTCTCTTGATTCACGCGGCGCCGGGCGACCCGACTCTCTTGCTCCTGGGCGAGGAAACCAACGCGGCTGAAGTGGCCAAGGCCAAGGAACTATGGGGATTGGATCGCCCACTGCACATTCAGTACTTTAAATTCCTCACCTCTGCCTCGGTCGGCGAGTTTGGCAAATCTTTCAAATATGGCGAGCCGGTTGCCAACGTCATCAAATCACGCTTGCCCGCCACCATCGAACTGGCGCTATTCTCAATCATCATTGCCACCGTTCTGGCCATTCCGTTGGGCGTGTGGTCGGGATCCAAGCCTAATTCCTGGATGGACAATTTCGGCACCACCTTTGGCCTGTTCGGCATCAGCATGCCGAGTTTCTGGCTCGCCATCATGTTGATCCTGCTGCTCGCCGGTGTGCTGAACATTCTCCCCACCTCGGGCCGCAGCACCTACGGCATCGCCGGCCCGGAGATGTCCGGGTTCTACCTGTTCGATAGCATCTGGCAGAAAAACTGGAGAGGGGCTTGGGATGCACTGACTCATATATTCATGCCCGCGCTGGCTCTCGGCGTGAACATGCTGGGGATACTCATGCGCGTCACGCGCTCGGCGATTTTGGAAGTCATGAACGAAGAGTATGTGGTGACCGCTCGCGCCAAAGGACTGGCGGAAAAAAGAGTCCTCTGGCGTCATGTCACCAGCAATGCTTTGATCCCTGTCATTACCGTGGTGGGCCTGGAACTCGGCACGCTGCTGAGCGGCTCGATCATAGTGGAAACGGTCTTCGCATGGCCGGGCAGCGGCAGTTTGCTCATCACCGCGCTCAACGCCCGCGACTATCCTCTGGTGACCGGGCTGGTCATGACCTATACGGTAGCGTTCGTTATCATCAATCTTGTTATCGACGGACTTTATGCAGTCATTGACCCTCGAATCCGCTATTGAAAAAAAGGCCGGGCTACTGGACCGTCTCCTGCCTCGGCTCCACGTCAAGGCCTTCACCGGAGGCCTGATCGTGGCGATATTCATCGCGGTGGGGATTCTCGGGCCCGCTCTAGCACCTCATAATCCCAATCATCAGGAACTGACGGCCATGCTCAAAGCCCCCCAGGGACTCGGCTCAGTGCATCTGCTTGGAACCGACAATCTGGGTCGCGACATGCTGAGCCGCGTGATTTACGGCGCGCGGGTTTCCCTGCTCGTGGCATTCGCCGTCGTCTTTATTTCTGGCTTTATCGGCATCTCACTTGGCGCCATCTCCGGCTACCTCGGCGGCAAAGTAGATTTCGTTATCCAGAAACTGGTGGAGGTGGTCTGGGCCTTCCCGCCTCTCCTGCTCGGGATTACGATCATGGCGTTTCTCGGCCAAGGGCTTTTCAATTTGATTCTTGCCCTGGTGGCGCAACGTTGGATACCCTATTGCCGCGTCGTTCGCGGCCAAACATTGTCCTTGCGTGAGCGGGAGTTCGTCGTGGCGGCGCAATGTCTGGGCGCCAGCAGAACGCAAATCATCACCCGGCATATCATCCCCAATTTGATTCAGACTTCCCTCGTCATCGGCACCTTCGCCATGGCCTCATCGATCATCGCGGAAGCGAGCTTGAGTTTTCTCGGCGTGGGGGTTCCTCCGGAAATCCCCACCTGGGGCACCATGCTCGCCGATGCCCGCATTTACATCAGCACCGCATGGTGGTTGCCGCTTTTTCCCGGCCTGTGCATCTTTATTACCGTATTGGGTATCAACCTTCTTGGCGACGCGCTCCGCGACATTCTCGATCCCCGTCTCAAACGCACCGCCAGCGGCATATAGTTTCAAGTTTTTAGCTTCAGGTTTCTAGTTAGCCCCGCCCCTCGGATTTGAACTGACCCGACAGGTTTGTATGGGCAACCTGGATAGCTCGATTGAATCTCCCATGAACTCGTGTAGATTAAAGAAAATGCGCCGAACCAAAATCGTATGCACGATCGGGCCTGCCAGCGCGTCGGAAAAAGTTCTCGCGGGCCTCATAAAAGCGGGAATGAACGTGGCGCGATTGAATTTCAGCCACGGCGACCACACTTTTCACAAAAGCGTCATGCAAAAAATCCGTCGCATCGCCGGAAAATTCGACATGCCGGTGGCGATTTTGCAGGATCTTCCGGGGCCAAAAATTCGCATCGGCGCCGTGGCGGAAAACCGCGTCAGGCTGCGAGCCCGACAACCCTTCGTTCTGACCACGAAGAAAATAGTAGGCTCCGATCTCGCCGTGTCGGTGAACTACGCGGGCCTCACCCGCTCGCTCAAGAAAGGCGACCCCATTTTGCTTGGCGATGGGGAAATCGAACTTGAGGCGCAGCAGATTGGCGAGAGCGAGGTTAGGTGCAAAATTATCGTGGGTGGCCCCCTGGGCTCCCACAAAGGCATTCATTTTCCGCGTAGCAGTTTAAACATTCGCTCACTCACTAACCGGGACAAGAAGGATCTGGCTTTCGGCATCGAACAAAAGGTCGATTTCGTGGCGCTTTCTTTCGTCCGTCACGCCGAAGACATCCTTTACGCGCGCCGCCATATGCAGAACCGAGGAGCCAGCATACCCATCATCGCCAAGATCGAAAAACACGAAGCGCTGGATCATATCGACGCGATTTTGACTCAGGTCGACGGCATCATGGTGGCCCGGGGAGATCTCGGCCTCGAGATCCCCCTCGAAAGGATTCCTGCGATGCAGAAGATGATGATCCGCAAAGCTAATCATCTGGGCAAGCCGGTCATCACCGCCACGCAGATGTTGCGCTCCATGACGCAGAACCCCCGTCCCACTCACGCCGAGGTAGCGGACATCGCCAACGCCGTGTTAGACGGCACCGATGCCTTGATGCTCTCCGAGGAGTCCGCCACAGGGGACTATCCCGTAGAGTCGGTCAGAACTATGGCGGAGGTCGCCGAAGAGACCGAGGGGATTTTGGAGCCCCGCTATCAATTTGCGGGTCTCAAAAAAAACGTCCCCGAAGCCATCAGCTTCGCCGCCATTTCTTTGGCGCGCGATTTAGAGGTCGAAGCGTTTCTCATCCCCACCACGTCCGGAAGCACGGCGCGTATGATCGCCCGTTACCGCCCGCCCCACCCGCTCATTGCCATTAGCCCACTGCCGCAAACCGTCAAAATGCTATGCCTGGTCTGGGGCGTGTATCCCGTACCCGTCAATGGATTTCAAAGCACCGATGCCATGCTACGCGTTGCCCAGAAAAAAGCGCTCAAACTTGGGATAGTCAAACGGGGCGATCTCGTGGCCATTACCGCGGGACTGCCGCTTCACAAAGCCGGAACCACGAATATGATTACGGTGAAACCCGTCGAGTGACAACGCATCGAATGCTTGGAATATCGGAATACCGGAATCACGGATTGCAAAACCCAATATACCATTACTCCAACACTCCATTTTCCATTCTTCCAGTATGCCAAACTTCCGCGAGAACCCGTAGCTCTCAGACGGCCTGTTGCAACCCTTATCGAGAATGCGTTACAAGCGACGTAATAGGAGGACCCTTTTATGGCAGACGCGCTAAAAGCCTTCGAGGAGGAGCTCCAGAGCAAAAAGTTCAAAGGATATTGGCAAAACGTTCAGGGCGATGTTTACCGCGAGCCCGTGCCTTCCTACGAACCATGTTTTTGGAAAGGTAAAGATCTTTTTGCCGCAATGGAAAAAGCCGGGGAAGTGGTCGGGCTCGACGTTTCCTTCCGGCGGGTCATTCAACTCTGGAATCCGTCGCTCAAAAACGGCACTTCGAAGACGCTGGTTTTGAACCTTCAGATGCTCAAAGCCGGCGAAGAAGCCTTGTCTCACCGGCACATGGCGGGGGCTATTCGTTTTATTCTCAAGGGCCACGGCACCCGTCTCATCGTCGAAGGCGAGTCCTTTGAAATCGGCGAAGGCGACTTCGTCACCACGCCTAGCTGGACCTGGCATGACCACGAAAATCATGGCGGTCAAACTATGATGTGGCTCGATGGCTTGGATGCGCCCCTGGTTCGCTTGTTGGAAACCGATTTCCATGAGCCCGATCCGCGCAAGAAACAACAGCTCACGAAACCCGATGGTTACACCCTGGCGACGGTGGGAGCGCTGCGACCTTCATGGGTTCGACCGAATTCGATTCAACCACCGGCTTTTTGCTATACCTGGACGGAAACGGAAAGGGCGTTGAGCAAAGTCGGCGAACAGCCCGGCGATCCCTTTGACGGCATCGTTCTCGACTATGCCAACCCCTTGAGCGGCGGCCCGACGCTGCCCACGATGGCGTGTCAAATCCAAATGCTCCGGTCGGGCGAGAAAACCAAGACTCACCGCCATACCAATTGCGCGATTTATCACTGCTACCGCGGCAGCGGGGTGACCACCGTCGGTAATCAAACCTACGAGTGGGAAAAGGGCGACTCATTTGTCATCCCCCACTGGCACTTTCACCGTCACGAGAACACCTCCAAGGACCCCGCGGTGCTGTTCGTCATGTCGGATAAACCGGTCATGGAAGCCCTCGGCCACTATCGCGAAGAAGCCAAGCCGGAGTAACTTGGAAAGCAACATCCGCAAGCTCATGCACAACCATGAATGAGGTTCTGATCCCTCTCCCCCGCGTTGGGGCGAGAGCTAAGGTGAGGGGCATCCGGAGGTACACCTATGTTCAAGCTTGATAGGAAATTGAGTCCGGAAGATTTCATCGACAAATTCTTCGATCTCAATAAAAAAGACCATCAGCGCCCGCTGCATCCCTGGGACGCCTTGTTTCGCGAAGGCAAATGCACCAAGCAGCAGCTCCAGGGTTGGGCCAAGGAGCGATATTATTTCACCAAGCAAGTGCCGATCAAGGAATACTCCATCCTTTACAATTGTCCCTATCCCGAAGTGCGGCGCCTTTGGCTCCCCAAAGCCATTGAAGAGGAGGGCGAGGACCTGATAGGAAAACCCGGCAAGGCTCATCCGGAGTACTGGCTCGATGTCTGTGAAGGATTGGGCTTGAATCGCGACTTCGTCAAAGCATCTGATCCCTTATTCGGCGTCAAATTCGCCGTTGACAGTTTCGCTAACGCCGCATTCAAGACCTCCTGGCTGCTTGGCGTCGCAGTTTCCGAGGGCGACGACACGGCCAAAGCCATGGCGCGAGACCTCGACATCTTTCGCAAGCATTACTCATGGGTCCCCGACGAAGCGCTGGAATTCTACAAGCTTCACGCCGGCGTCGATGTCGAGCATGGAAAAATCCGAAAAGAAATTCTGCAAAAATACGCCGCCACGAAGGAGCTTCAGGAAGACTGCATCAACGCCCAGTTGATGAAGAACAACATGCGCCGCGTCATGGCCGACTCCATCTACATGGCCTATGTGGTACAGAACCTAACCTGTGAGATTACCAGCGCCGCGGCGTAGCGGACCGTGAAAAAGCAGCGCCAATCATGGATTGGCGCGGTGCCTGTTTTGGAATCGGTAACGGGGCTCAAGCGCCCTTGCGCTTTTTGAGCTCTTCGATGAGTTGCGGAACGACTTTAAAGACGTCACCGACTACGCCGAAATCGGAATACTGAAAGATGGGTGCCTCTGCATCTTTATTGATGGAAATAATCGTCTTGGAAGTCTTCATGCCCGACAGGTGCTGCACCGCGCCGGAGATGCCGCAAGCGATATAGAGATCGGGCTTAACGGTCTTGCCGGTTTGACCAATCTGCATGGCATAGGGCACCCAGCCCGCGTCCACGGCTGCGCGGCTCGCGCCCACCGCGCCACCAAGCAAATCGGCCAGCTCTTTCAACATCGCGAAATTGTCTTCGCCTTTAAGCCCGCGGCCACCCGAGATAATGGTTTTGGCGCCCTCCAATTGCGGTCCTTCGCGTTTTACGGCGACGCTCTCTTTCACGTGAACCCTACGCAGCGCGTCACCCGCAGCGGCCGTCACCTGTTCGAGCGCCAAGGGATGTTCCTTGGTTTTGGCTTCAAAGGCCTTCGGCCGAACCACCAGCAGCTTGGTGCCCCGATTGAGTAGCGTGCTGGTATTTTGGTAACTCGCGCCCAATGCCGGAATCGTCGCCTCCACGCCGCCGTCTTTGAGGATGAAGTCACCCACGTCGGTGATCGCCCCGCAATCGAATCTGGCACTGAGATTTGAAGCTAAATCACGCCCGGTGTAACTCGACGCAAACAACATGACGGCAGGCTCATGCTGTTCTATGAGACTGGCCACGGTGTCGGCAGCGGGGAGAGTCAGATAATCTTTGTAGATCGCGTCAGCGCAGCGGTAGATTTTCGTCGCTCCGTATTTGGCGAGGATTTTCTCAGCCTCATCGGGGGCGGGGCCAAGCAGGATGGCCTCGGCTTGACCCACCTCGGCTGCCTTGGTCAACATCTCCAATGTGGTGGGGGTCAACTTATCATCGAGGAGCTCCGCGTATACCCAGATTTGGTCTGCCACTTAAATCACCTTGATCTCAGCCAGAAAATCCGCGATCTGTTTGCCGCCTTCGCCTTCATCGGTAACCATTGTGCCGGCTTCACGCTTGGCGGGCCGGCCGATGGTCAGGACTTTTTCTCTCGCGCCACTCTCTCCTACCTGATCCGGCGCCAGCCCGAGGTCAGCCGCAGTATAAACTTTGATTTCTTTTTTCTTGGCGGCCATGATCCCTTTGAGCTGCGGATAACGCGGCTCGTTGATGCCGCTGCTGACCGCCACCAGCGCCGGCAACGACGATTCCACGACGTCATATCCGCTCTCACTCTGGCGGTGAATGGTGATCTTATCGCCATCCACCGTGATTTCTTTGGCAAAGGTCACCGGCGGCACGCCGAGCAGCTGCGCGATTTGCCCCGGCACGATCCCGGAGTAGCTGTCGCTGCTTTCGGTGGCGCAAATCACCAAATCGAATGGCTGCTTTTTGATGGCGGCCGCCAATGCTTTCGCTGTTCCGAGAGTATCGGACCCAGCCACGGCCTCATCCAGTATGTGAATGGCTGAGGTCGCTCCCATGGCGAGGGCGTTGCGAATCCCGATGGTCGCGTCGCTGATCCCCATGGTGACGAGTGTAACCGTCCCGCCATGTTTTTCCGTCAATCGCAGTCCCTCTTCCACCGCGCTTGCCGCCGCGGGATCGAGCTCATGGGTCACTCCTTTGCGTACCATTCGCTTTGTATTGGCGTCGATTTCAATGATGACGGTGCTCGCGGGTATCACTTTACCGCAGACAAAAATATTCAAGGCGGCGTTCTCCGTGGGATGTTTTTGTTCTATATACGACAAAGGCGCCATACTGTTCAGGGCGCCTTGTCAAATGGGCCGCTTTTTCGCGCGACCCGTGGCATGAGTAATGACCTATCGAAACCACTCCTCTACGTTGCCTTCCATGACGACATCGAGGATTTCTTTACAGTCGCCGATCGCCCGATCGACGATTTTAGGATCGTCTTTAAGATGCGGCAACGCGGAGTTGACCGCGCCCTTAAGGGCTTGGATAAATTCTTTAAATTGCTGGTCTAAGGCTTCGGTATTAGGGGCTGCGTCCATCGTGTTTCCTCGCGCTTTGCGCAGTTTTGAGTTTCGCGGTTAACTCGAGATTCGGTAGTGGTTACGTGTAGAGCCGCCCTTTGTTAGGATCGGGAAGCTTAAGACCCATTTTCAATATGAGGGCGTCAATCTCGTCCTTATACTGCTGGCGCGCCACTGCGTTGGGACGTCGCTTTAAACCCCAGAACATATAGCGCTCCGAGCGGTACGACTTGCTGTTGCCGAACATATCAAGGCCTTTAACGTACCAATAGTCGACGGCTCTTTGAATCCGCTCCTTCGACTCGCCCCCTCTTGCGGCAAATTCAGCGCTGGCGTTAGTGCCAAAATCGACATGCCCTTCTTCTTCTCGGATAATATCGGGATCTTCGACTACACGGGCAAGCGGTAGATAGGTGCAGTCGAGAAACTCCTCTAGTTGAAAGCGACCCACGCGGTCGACCAGGAAACCAAAAACGGCAAAATCTTCCCAAGTCGTGATGAGGCCGCGGAAGGCCTCGACATATCTCTCTTGATTGGGGCGGCTGAGGGTGTATGAAACATCGACTCCGATATCACCGGCCAGACGGGCCATTTTTCTAAAATGATCCATTTCCTCCGCGGCGGTGCGGGCGACGATGAGCTGGTCGAGCTTGGTCGGTGCATTGGGGAGGATATGCTTTACGTAGAGGTTCGGGCCACCGATTTCACAATCCGCCTGGATGGCGAGCACGCGGCGCAAAAGATCTTGGTATTCAGGGTCTTGTTTCGCGAAATCCTTAAGCTCTACCTTGTCAGTAAACATCCAGCCCTCCTTATAGCTTTCTCGCTTTAGCTTATTGATTTTCCTTAACAAAAGGCCGTGGATAAATCAATAGCGAGGACATTTAAAGGCCGTCTTTACTTGGTTTCGGCTTTTCACTAGACTCGCCGATGAAAAGACTATGCTGCAATGTCATACCGAGGCGCTAGCCGAAGCGTCTCATTTTTGTAGGTTTTAGTCCGATGGGCTTCTTCGTTTCATGCGAAATGCCTAATGTGTGGTTTCCAGCGCTCACGACACAATATCGCAGCAGGGAGATATTTTGTGGCCCGCGATGAAAATTTAGCGCTTTTGACCGATCTCTACGAGCTGACCATGGCCCAAAGTTACTTCCAGAGCCGCGAAGTAGCCCCCGCCAGCTTCAGCTTGTTCATCCGCAATTTTCCTCCTGACCGTGGTTATTTCGTCGCCGCCGGTTTACAAGATGTGCTAAAATTTCTCGAACAGTTCCGTTTTGATGCCGCCGCCATCGACTACCTCCGGAGCCAGCGAATGTTCACCGATGAGTTTTTGGATTTTCTCAAGGCATTGCGGTTTACCGGCGATGTCTGGGCGCTGCCCGAGGGGAGCCTCTTTTTCACGGAGGAACCGGTCCTGGAGATCACGGCGCCGATCATCGAAGCGCAGATCGTCGAGACCTTCATCATCAATCAGATCAATTTGCAGTCGCTGATCGCGACCAAAGCCGCGCGTTGCACCCATGCGGCCGGGGGACGGCCCATCGTCGACTTCTCTTTGCGTCGCACCCACGGAATCGATGCCGGCATGAAGGTCGCCCGTTCGAGCTACATCGCGGGCTTTACTGGGACCAGCAACGTGCGCGCCGGAAAGCGCTACGGCATTCCTATCGTCGGTACCATGGCTCATTCTTTTGTCTCCAGCTTTGAAAATGAAATGGACGCCTTTCGTGCCTTTGTTGCGAGCTTTCCGAATAATTCGGTTTTGCTCATCGACACCTACGATACCCTGGAGGCCGCCCACAAAGCAGTGGAAGTGGCACGGGAAATGGCGGCGCGCGGAGAGCGACTCCAGGGTGTCCGGATCGATAGCGGCGATCTTGCCAAACTCGCCGTAGAAGTGCGCCAAATACTTGATGCGGCCGGGTTAACTCAAGTCAAGATTATCGGGAGCGGTGGGCTGGACGAACACGATCTCGCTCAATTTTCCGCGGCGGCCGTGCCTTACGATAGCTATGGAGTCGGCACCAAAATGGGCGTTTCCGCAGACGCCCCATGGTTCGACATGGCCTACAAACTAGTGGAGTACGCAGACCGGTCGGTGCTGAAACTCAGTACGGGAAAGGCCTCCTGGCCGGGGAAAAAACAGATATTTCGATATTACGACGGTGCAGGACAGTTGGAGCGGGATCTGATCGCGTTGCGCGACGAGACAGTTCCCCAAGGGGAACCTTTGCTTAAACATGTTATGGCGAGCGGCACGACGTTGGGGAGCCATCCTGGCCTGGAGGATATCAGGGCTGGTTTTCTCCGCGACTTTAAACGACTGCCCGACGAGGTGAAAGCAAGCAAAGAGCCGGCTACCTTGCCGGTAGCTTTTTCCCCGGCGCTAACCGCATTGCGGGAGGCGATCGAACGGAATTTTTCCGGTCGTTAGGGTCTTGAATGCTTTATCCGAACCCTGTGTCGGCTGGGATTTATATTCGTCAAGTGTCAACATCGGTGTGTTGGAAAGGAAAACCCTAATGAAGGCAAAAAGTATGAGCGCATTGATCATCGCCGTAGTCTTATTGCTGATCATGTTGCAAAACACGCAGAACGTCACCGTTCGATTGCTATTTTGGGAGGTTATCCTGCCGCAGATATTTTTAATTTTTTTGACCCTCGCCTTTGGCCTGCTACTCGGCTACCTCATCGCGGCGCGGCAAGCAGGCGGGCGCAAGCCGTGAACCGCCAAGCTTGCGCCCGCCTAGGCAGAAAAAAACTCGAGATGCGGTATGCTTTGCACGAAGGAACGCCGCTTTCATTAACCGTGATTACTTCGGTGGTGAGGATTTCCTGTTTGCCGGGAGTTTGCCACGGCGACTGGATCCTCGGCGGTCACGAGGATTCTGAATCGATTGAACGGTGTAACTCGTTAAATTTTCCCACGCTATTTTCGCCGACGGTCATTTGACCCAAGTTGACCGTGCGGCCCCGGGGCGCCTGCGCCCGGGCGACATAAACGGATTTGGCGGGGGTCAAATTTTGCGGCGGGGCGAGAATTTGTGCCCGGATCTCTACCAAGGCATATTTATTATTGTCTTTTGAGCCCTTGGCTTCGCCCTTCGCCGCCGGTATCGCCGGGGATCCATTTAACGCCACGCTCCGAGCGCAACCCGCCGTAAAAAACATAAGCGGAATTGAAAGTATTCCTGCGGGAAATTTCACAACTCTCCTCCGTGTTTTTCTTTGATGATTCAGTCGAGCAGAAACTAGCAGCCAAGGCAAATCGGCCAAAAATTTTCTGCCGCGCGCCTTTCACAGACGCGCATTCACAGAAAAGTTAGTGCAGGGAGAGTCGAAAGAAGAAGTTTTTAGAATTTCACCACGGCGGCGCCCCAAGCAAAGCCGGCGCCGAAAGCGTTCAACACCACGATATCGCCCGGTTTGATCCTCCCTTGTCGGCGCGCCTCATCCAGGGCCACGGGAACCGAAGCCGCCGAAGTATTGCCGTATTTGTCGAGGTTGACAACGACCTTCTCCATCGGCACGCCGAGCCGCTCCGCCAACGCGACGATGATTCTACGGTTGGCCTGATGCGGTATGATCAGCGCTACCTGATCGATGCTCACACCCGCGTCATCGAGCGCCTGGCGGCTGATCTCCTCCATCGATCTCACGGCGACCTTGAAAACTTCTTTTCCATTCATCGTGATGGTGTGTTCATTATTCTGCACGGTTTCAGGGTTGGCGGGTTTACGCGATCCTCCGGCTGGCACGTATAGGGTTTTGACGTAAGCGCCATCGGTGCGCAAGCGCGTGCTGAGAATTCCCCGGCTACCGTTATCCGAGTTGCCGAGTACTACCGCCCCGGCGCCATCGCCGAACAAGATACATGTGCCGCGATCCTCCCAGTTAAGCAGCCGGCTGAGCGCATCGGAGCCCACCACGAGGGCGGTACGGGCCATGCCCGTGCGAATAAAAGAGTCCGAAACGGCCAAGGCGTTGAGAAATCCCGAACAAGCGGCGTTGACGTCAAAGGAGAAAGCATTGCGCGCCCCGAGCATATCTTCGAGCACGCAGGCAGAACTGGGAAATGGGTAATCCGCCGTCACGGTTCCCATAACTATGGCATCGAGATCCTTGGCCTCCATCCCGGCGTCTTGCAGCGCGCGAGTGGCTGCCCCGAAGGCCATATCCGCGTTACCCTTTCCCTCCTCCAACACCCGACGCTGCTTGATCCCCGTGCGCACCGTAATCCATTCATCGCTGGTATCGACAATCTTTTCCAAATCCGCGTTCGTGACGACCTTGTTCGGGAGCTCGGAGCCCGTTCCTAAAATGACGCTGCGCCTAAGTTCTCCGCTCATTCACCCCTCCTGAAAATGACGCAAGCATTGGTGCCGCCGAAGCCGAAAGAGTTGGAAAGCACGACACGAAGCGTCGCGCTACGGGCTTCATTGGGGGTGTAGTCTAGATCGCATTGCGGGTCAGGAATCTCATAATTAATAGTGGGAGGAATCACTCCATGATGGAGCGCCAGCACTGAATAGACTCCTTCCACCGCGCCAGCGGCGCCGAGAAGATGCCCGGTCATCGATTTGGTCGAGCTTACCCTTAACTTATAGGCATGTTCGCCGAAAACCTTCTTGATCGCCTGGGTTTCATTAGCGTCATTATATTCAGTCGATGTGCCGTGAGCGTTGATGTAATCGACATCGCTAGGCGCGAGACCTGCATCTTTCAAAGCCAATGCCATGCAGCGTGCCGCCCCCTCTCCCTCCGGCGCGGGAGCCGTCATGTGATGCGCGTCTCCGTTGGCCCCGTAGCCAACAACCTCGGCGTAAATCTTGGCGCCGCGCTTTAACGCTCTTTCTTTTTCCTCCAAAATCAACACACCCGAACCTTCGGCAATAATGAAGCCGTCACGATCCTTATCGAAGGGGCGACTGGCTCGCTCGGGCTCATCGTTGCGAATCGACAGTGCCTTCATGGCGCTAAAGCCGCCAACCCCAAGGGGGGTAATGGCGGACTCGGCGCCGCCCGCGATCACCGCGTCTTGCAATCCTCGCCGGATCAGATGATATGCCTCGCCGATGGCATGGGTTCCCGACGCGCACGCGGAAGTTGGCGTCCAATTCACGCCCTTCGCGCCATGGCGAATGGCGATTTGCCCAGGGGCCAGGTTGGAGATGACTTTGGGAATAAAAAAGGGAGAGATTTTCCGCGGCCCGCCGTCGAGATAGGCCCGTTCGGTAATTTCAATGGTGTCGATGCCGCACAAGCCGACGCCGATAATCACCCCCACCCCGTCGGCCTCTTGAGGATCGATCTGGAGACCGCTATCTGCCATCGCCATCGCCGCCGCCGCCACGCTATACTGGATAAAGAGATCCATCTTCTTGATCTCTTTCGGCTCGATGAAATCGTCGGCGCGAAAGTCTGTAACCTGTCCAGCGATTCGGGAAGCGAAAGCTTCTATGTTGCCAAACCGATCAATGGGTTTAATACCGGATCGTCCCGCGACCAGGGCATCCCAATTCTTTTGCACACCGGTCCCTAACGGGGTTACCAGACCCAGTCCGGTTACTACTACACAACGTGGTTCAACGGTTGTCACAGTCCTCCTTAAAAGCGCCGCTTAATAGATAGAACAGACGCGCAACAGGGTCAATAGCTTTTTATTTTAGCTATATTTTTCACGAACTTGCAGGATCTTGTTAATTAGAGGCTGAATTTTTTCAGCAGCGGCACCAGGACCAACGGCATCGTCAAATTTTCTTCGCTGGAGAACTTGCAACACGGCGGCGACAGAGTTTCGCAGCGCCTCGAGATCGTAGCCCCCTTCGAGCACAAGGGCTATCTTGGCTCCAGCCTGTTGCTCGGCCAGCTCCAACAACAACTGCGCCATGGCGCTAAAACCCCCCTCGGTCACCCCCATACCGCCGAGCGGATCATTGCGGTGCGCGTCGAAGCCGGCGGAAACTAAAACCCACTCAGGGGCGAATCGGGATGCCGCGGGGATGATAATATCACGGAATACCCGCAGATACTCGGCATCGGCGCAGCCCTCGGGAAGAGGTATATTTATCGTGTAACCCGCGCCGGCGTTAACCCCCACATCCTTCACGGCGCCCGTGCCGGGATAAAAAGGATATTGGTGTGTTGAAATAAAAAGTACCGATGGATCCTCGTAGAAGGCGTCCTGGGTGCCGTTGCCGTGGTGCACGTCCCAATCCACGATCAAAATTCGCTTGGCGCCGTGAGCGCGCTTGAGATATCGCGTCCCGATAGCTATGGTATTGAACAAACAAAATCCCATCGCCCGGTTCGGTAACGCGTGATGCCCGGGAGGCCGAATCAATGCCATGCCGTTTCGCACCTCGCCCGCGGCAATACCGTCCAGCAACTGCAAGAATCCGCCCACGGCCAGCAAACCGACACCAAAGGAATCCCGGCAGGTGACGGTGTCGCCGTCCAAGGCATGGCGATTTTCCCTCGAAGTTGCCTCAAGCAGTTGCACGTACTGTGCCCCATGGCAAGACTCGATATCGGCTCGATGGGCTATCCTGGGCGGGATAATCCGAAACCTTCGCCCATCCAGGTGGGCCGCCAGGTCGAGCAAAACCCCGATACGCTCCGGGCGCTCCGGGTGTCGTTCCCCCGGGTCATGCTTTAGAAATTCCCGATCCACCACAACAGCGGTTTGATCCATACGGCCGGTAACCTATCACCTCGGCCGTGTTGCCGCAAAACCATTGGCGGTCAACTTGCCAAGCCCGAAGAAATTAATTAGTTTACCTATATGTTCGGCATCGGCATGCCAGAGCTGCTTTTGATTCTGGGCTTAGCTCTCATCGTCCTGGGCCCTAAAAAGCTGCCCGAACTGGCGCGGACCCTCGGCAAAGGCCTGGCGGAATTTCGCCGCGCCACCGATGAACTCAAAGATGAGTTCAAACAGATGGAGCATGAGGTCGAGGATTCCTCCCCCAGTGCCACGGCCAAAGACGACCCCATCCTGGAAAAACCGGCTGAAGACTCCCCCTCTTCTAATCCAGCGCCCGCCGAAGAAAAAAAGTGAACAATAGCCAAGGTAAAGGGCAGGCAGCCGATGTCCAGATGCCCTTTACCTCCCACTTGCAAGAGCTCCGCGCGCGCCTAGTTAAGTCCTGCCTAGCCGTAGGCCTTGCCTTTCTCGGCTCCTTTACCGTCGCCGAAGAAATCTTTTCCGTCCTTGCCGCTCCGCTGCGGCACTTAAAGATCCAAGGTCTGACGCTTATCGGCACGGCGGTCACCGAAGCGTTTTTCACCAAAATGAAAGTGGCCTTCGTCGCGGCGATCATCATCGCCCTGCCTGTATTGCTGTGGCAGGCCTGGCAATTCGTCGCGCCGGGGCTTTATGAACATGAAAAGCGCTATACTCGCAGCTTCGTATTCTTCGGTTCTATGTTTTTTCTCGCCGGTGTGGTTTTTTGTTACGCCCTGGTCCTCCAACCCGGGCTCTATTTTCTGCTGCAAAGATACCAGGTCATCGACGTCCAACCGCTAATCCAGATCGGTGATTACCTCTCCATAGTTTCCCGCCTCGTGCTCGCTTTCGGCGTAATGTTTCAGCTGCCCGTCGTCGCTTTTTTTCTTGCCCGGGTCGGACTGATCGATCATCGTATCTTGATTAGACATATGGGATATGCGTTCGTTGGCCTGGCGATCCTCGCGGCGATTTTGACCCCTCCGGATCTGATCTCTCAGGTGTTGCTGATGGCTCCCCTGAGTTTGCTTTACGGCATCAGCGTCGGCGTTGCCTACTTTGCCCGTCGCAGGACTGAGGCGCAGGAGGAGAAGACTTAGAAGTGTTGATGGTGCAGACAACTTACAGGTAAGGCGGAAAAAAGGCGGCGCGCCGCGGCAAGAAGCCGCCGTGAACGGAGCTATTTAATACCATCGCCACCCTGGTTGTCGTCGTTAATGAAGACGCAGGCGGCAAACACGGTCGTCCAGAGCCCTTCTTTGTTGCCAATGGCGGACTGCGTGACATTGGTCGTACGCACAATTTTTCCCGACATCTTGAAGAGATTTTCTCGTTCATCCCATGCGGTGTCCGGGTCGAACTCGATGCCGAGGGTCGTGGCGAGCATGCTGGCAGCCAAATCTTCGGCATACTCTCCGGCTCGTTCTTCGGTCTCGCCGAAGGAATGATGCTCGGAGAGGTATCCGTATTGCTCCTGATCGGCCGGGATGGCGACGCCGACGGAAGCCGCCACAAGACGGTTGGGTTCGTTAGTGCTCTCTCGATCATAAACGCAAAAGACGATCTCCCCCGGGCGTAGGAGTTTGGTACCCTCTTCCTTGGAAATCCGTTTGCAAAACGGCGGGTAGATGCTCGACACAAGGACCAAATTACAATAAGCCAACCCCGCAGTCCGCAAGGCAAGCTCGAAGGAGGCGAGTTTCTCCTTATGAACGCCGACACCCTTAGTGAAAAAACATTTATTGGGAATCATTTTTTGCGTCTATAACATGAATGAAATTCACTGACAAGAAAATTGTCAAAATTTATCCGTTTATTCGACGATGAGCAGCGCGGCGCCACCCTCCACCGCCTCCCCTGGCTTCACTCGGACTTCCCGCACTGTCCCGGCAACGGGGCTGCGGACTTCGTTTTCCATCTTCATCGCCTCGACAATGACCAGCCCCTGCCCTTTCTCCACCTCGTCCCCCTCCGCGACTAAAACCGCGATGACCTTGCCGGGCATCGGCACAGACACTTTCTGCCGGCCCTGGAGTTGCGCGCTAGATTGCGCGCCGGCGACGCGAAACCGCCTTTCGTCAACCAGGTTAACGTGATAGTTGCGGCCGTCCACCAGTACATGATAGTCGTCTTCGGCGTTGTCCACCTCGATCTCAAAGGAGCGGTTCTCCACGATCAAAGAATAATTGGTGCGCCCGGTTTTCTTGCCATCCACCAAAAATTCGCTACCATCGACCAAGACACGATATAGGGAGGGTTGGATTTCCTCGATTTCCACGACGCACGACTGTTCCCCCAGCTTGGCGATAAAAACCATAACGCGGGGTCCTCAGGATCGCTTGCGACCCGGCTGAGGCGATTGCATCGTTTGGATGCGTCGGCCATGTTCTCGCCACGGGGATTTTTCATTGCCGGTCTTGGCGAGAAGTCGGAGTGTGGTTTCTTGTTCCCGGTGCAACGCCGCAATGGCCGCCGAGGCCAGCGCGATATCTTTATGCGGGTACAGTTCATCCTTTCGCCGGGACTGATATTCTTCGTCGATAAAACTCGTGCTGACGTCCCCCGACATAAATCGCGGATGGCGGAGAATCCACTGATGAAAGGCGATATTGGTTTTTATACCGCGCACTTGATATTCCCGCAGCGCGCGGCGCATGCGTAGAATCGCCTCCACACGGTTTTCTCCCCAAGTGATAAGCTTCGCGATCATCGGATCGTAATAAATGGATACCTCGGATCCCTCGTAGACACCGCAGTCGTTGCGCAGCCCGAGTCCTTCGGGCAGCCTGAGTCCCTCGATTTTACCGGGGCAAGGCATGAAATCGTTTTCCGCATCCTCGGCATAAATCCGGCACTCGATGGCGTGCCCCGTTTGGGTAATATGACGCTGGCGCCAAGGAAGGTATCCTCCCGCTGCCACTTCGATTTGTGCCTTTACGAGATCGATCCCAACCACCCTTTCGGTGACTGCATGCTCTACTTGGAGTCTTGTGTTCATTTCCAAGAAATAGAAATTTCGTTCTTGATCCAACAAAAACTCCAAAGTGCCGGCGCCAACGTAACGCACGGCGCGCGCACCCTGGATCGCGATGCGGCCTATGCGCCGCCTCGTTCTATCATCCAGACCGGGTGCCGGAGACTCCTCGATCACCTTCTGGTGGCGCCGCTGGATTGAACATTCGCGGTCGTAGAGGTGGATGACCCGGCCGTAGCGGTCAGCGAGGATTTGAATCTCCACATGGCGCGGCCTTTCAATGTATTTCTCCACGTAGAGCCGTGGGTCGCCAAAAGACGAGGCGGCCTCCGATCCCACCGCGCGATAAGCCGAGGCAACCTCCCGCGGTGTGCGAACCAGCCGCAAGCCTTTGCCGCCGCCGCCCGCCACCGCCTTTAACATAAAAGGGTAGCCGATCGTTTCGGCGGTTTTCACCACCTCGCCCTCTGAGGTGAGCATGCCGTCGGAACCTGGAACCACGGGCACTCCCGCAGCTTTCATGATCTGGCGCGCCTTCACTTTATCGCCCATTTGATCGATGACTTGTGGCGACGGCCCGATAAAAACGATACCCTCATCTTTACAGCGCTGGGCAAATTTGCTGTTCTCCGCCAAAAAGCCGTATCCGGGATGAATCGCCTCAGCGCCGCTCTTCTTCGCGACCTCGATAATCCGGTCAATGACGAGATAGCTCTGCACGGAAGGCGCGGGTCCTATGGGGTAGGCAAAATCCGCGTATTTGACATGGAGGGATTCGCGGTCGGCCTCGGAGTAAACCGCGACGGTCTCGACATCCAATTCGCGACAGCCGCGCGCGATGCGAACGGCGATTTCGCCTCGATTGGCGATCAAGATGCGCTTAAACATGGGAAAACAGGCAACAGGCAATAGGCGTTAAGGAAGGGCGAGTGGGTCTAAATCTGTTGCCTGGTGCCTCTCGCCTGTTGCCTTCTTTAGAGGGGTATATTTCCATGCTTCTTCGGCGGATTGTGGTCTTGCTTGTGCTTCAGCATCTCCAATGAACGAATCAGCGTTGGTCGTGTATCCTCGGGATAAATCACGGCGTCGATATAACCCGATTCCGCGGCCTTGAACGGATTGGCAAAGGTCTCACGGTATTGCTCTATCATTTGCTCGCGCGCCGTTGCGGGATTCTCCGCCTTTTGCAACGCTTCGCGAAAGACGATGCTGATGGCGCCATCGGGACCCATTACGGCGATTTCGCCGGTGGGGTAAGCCAGATTGACATCACCGCGGAGATGCTTGCTCGACATGACGATATATCCGCCGCCATAGGCCTTGCGGGTGACGATTGTAACCTTCGGCACGGTCGCTTCCGCGTATGCGTAGAGCAACTTTGCTCCGTTACGGATGATGCCGTGGTATTCCTGTTCTGTCCCGGGCAAGAAACCGGGCACGTCGACAAAAGTCACCACGGGGATGTTGAAGCAGTCACAAAATCGGATAAATCGAGCCGCTTTCACAGAAGCATTGATATCCAAGCATCCCGCCAAATTTGCCGGTTGGTTGGCTACGATGCCCACCACGCGGCCACCGAGGCGCGCGAAACCGATCAAAATGTTGAGCGCATACTCACGCTGCACTTCGTAAAAATAGCCCTCATCGACCACCGCGGTAATCAGTTCTTTCATATCGTAGGGACGATTGGGATTATCCGGCACGAGATCTCTAAGCCTCTTATCGCGGCGCAACGGATCATCGCTGGTCGGCTGAAACGGCGCATCCTCTTGATTATTACTGGGGAGAAAACTCATGAGCTCGCGGATCAGCAACAAACAATCCTTTTCCGTGTTGGCCGTGAAATGGGCAACCCCGCTTTTGCTGCTGTGAGTCTCGGCCCCGCCGAGCTGCTCTTTGGTTACCTCCTCATGGGTCACGGCTTTGATCACATCGGGCCCGGTGATAAACATATAACTGTTCGACTTCACCATGAAAACAAAGTCGGTGATCGCCGGCGAATATACCGCTCCGCCGGCACAGGGCCCCATGATGGCGGAAATTTGCGGTACCACGCCCGACGCCATAACGTTACGCTGAAAAATAGCGCCGTAACCGGCAAGGCTCGTCACGCCTTCCTGAATACGGGCGCCCCCGGAGTCGTTGATGCCGATGATCGGAGCCCCCGTTTTCAGCGCCAGATCCATCACCTTGCAGATCTTTTCCGCCACGACTCCGCTTAGGCTGCCGCCGAATACGGTAAAATCCTGCGAATACACATAAACCAGGCGACCCTCGATGGCGCCGTAGCCGGTAACCACCGCATCGCCGATAAATTGTTGCTGGTCCATGGCGAAATCGGTGCAGCCGTGAGTTCGGAAACGATCCATCTCGACGAAACTTCCCTGGTCGAGCAGGATACCGAGTCGTTCCCGCGCCAACAATTTGCCCTGTTCATGTTGGCGTTCTGCCCGTTGCGGCCCGCCGCCAGCTTCCGCTTTTTGATTCAAATCACGCAGTCTGTCGACGTTGTTGTTGATCGTAGTCATAGGGCAAATCACCTTAACAGGAACGTAGAGATCGCCCGCGGGCGAGTGGCGGCATCATAACAGACGAGCCTAGCGTGTCAACAGAATCACACGATATTGCTGGGCAAAATCGCCTTGAACTTCCTCTGTGGAATTGTTAGCTTGACAAAGCCACGAAAGAAAAAGCGCGCGTAATTGCGTAAAAAAACAATGCCCACATGTTCGAATCCAAAGGCGTTCCATCCGCAACAATGAAACCCTCTGCACGGCCTGACAATACCGGGAACCTCAACAACCAGCAGGCTCTACTTCTGGTTGCCGCCAGCGAAGGCGACGCCAATATGTTTTACGCGACGGGACTTTTCGTTCCGGATCCGTTTATTTTTTTTCAACACAAAGATACTAAACATGTCGTCATGAGCGACTTGGAAATCGATCGAGCCAAAAAACAGGCTACCGTGGATCGCGTGCTTTCATTGTCGCATTATCAAAGAAAGTGGCGGCAGACGAGAAAGACCAATCCGACCATGAGCGATATTCTCGACTTGCTATTCCGCGAAAGAGGCATTCGCTCGTTACAGGTACCCGCCAACTTTCCCGTTCTGCTGGCGGATCAACTGAGAGCCAAGGGTTTTAGTTTACAGATTAAACGGGACCCGTATTTCGCAGAACGGGAAACCAAGGAGCGTGAAGAGGTTAAGTGTATCACCGAATCGCTCCGTGTGGCCAAACTCGGCCTTGAAGCGGGCATCCGCGCGCTCAAACGCACGACAATCCGGCGTGATGGTTATCTTTATCTCAACGGTTCGCGTTTGACCTCCGAATCCCTGAAAAGCATCGTCAATACTGCCATCATGGCACGGGGTTGGGTGCCGAGCCACACGATCATTTCTTCCGGTAATCAATGCGTCGATCCACACCACGAAGGCAGCGGCCCTATTAAAGCGCACACATCAATTATTTTCGACATCTTTCCGCGCTCCCAGAAAAGCGGCTATTTCGGCGACCTCAGCCGCACGGTGGTGCGGGGGCGCGCCTCCGACAAACTCAAACAAATCTACGCCGCCGTCCAGTCCGGCCAACAGCTAGGGTTCGATATGATCCGTGACGGCGTCAACGGGAAAACAATCCATCAAAAGATACTGGACCTTTTTGTCGCTCGGAATTTCCCAACCGGCAAAATCAATGGGCGGATGCAAGGATTTTTTCACGGCACCGGCCACGGGCTGGGGCTGGATATCCATGAACCCCCGCGAATCGCTCCAGTAGACGCAATTCTTCGAAAGGGCCATGTGGTTACCGTAGAGCCTGGCCTTTACTATCTCGGCGTTGGCGGCGTGCGTCTCGAAGATGTGGTGGTTGTCACCGCCACGGGCAACCGCAACCTCACCGCCTGCCCGCAGTTTCTTGAGATCTAGGCCAGCGTCATCCGCTATTGGCAAGTAATTATACCGCACCATCGCGGGGATAATGCGGCGCGATCGGAGACCATGGCGGACCCGGATGATCGCCGGGGAAACGCGGAGGGTGCGGCGGGGGAGCTTAAAATTATACAACTCTGCCTACTTTATGCCTCCGCTGTGAGCCCAACTTTTTGTCCTTTGGTCGCGACCTTGCTGCGATGGGCGTTTCATGAATAAAAGCGATGGAGAAATCGCCGCGTTAATCGCCGACTTGGATCACGCGGACAAGCGCAAGATTCGCGTCGCAGCAGACACCCTCTTGTTCCTAGCGGCGCAATCGGCGGAGCTCAGAGCGGCTCTAGCCGGGCTACTTCTCGACCCTAGTCGGAAAAACCAGTGGGCAGTGGCTTATGTTCTGGGACAGTTGCCGCGACCTAACGGCAAGGTTATCGAAGCGTTACTGCAGAGTCTTGATCATCCCTCACCGGATATACGATGGGCCATCGGGTTGCTTTTGGTTCGCATAGCGAAGCGAGAGAAGGATTTGATTAGTCGGTTTGTGGAACTCTGTCACACGGGAAATCCCGCTCAAAAAAGAATGGCGCTCTATTGTTTGCGAGATCTTCACTTGGACGGCGCCGAGAGCGTAATACCGCTGTTAAACGCCCTTAAAGACCCAGATCCCACGGTCAGAGTCGCGGCCGCCATTAGTTTAAAAGCCAGACCCGATATGGATGAGGCGGGCCGCGCAGCCCTCGTACAATGCTTTCTCGATGACCCCGATTTGAGGGTGCGAAACGCAGCCGCCGTCACACTCGCCCATCTGGGATTACCGTCGGAAAAATTCATTGCTGCGCTGGAAAAAGCCAATGCGAGTGACGATGCGCGGTTGAAAAAAGTCGCAGCCGCCGCACTGGCTACATTGAAAAATAAAAGGTCCGCTCCGAGCGGTAGCTAACGCGACCATCGGAGCGGACCCCTAGGTGGACTGAGGGGGATTCTCAGGCTCTAGACCTGAATCCCCGTCAAAGATTCCGCCTAGAGCCTAAATCTCAGCCACCTCGCAGACAGTACATTTTTCAATCATGTCTGGACCACCTCCTTTCTCTGCTGGAGGGCAGTGTACGGGAGTGAACGCGAGCTGTCAATGAGATATTTTTGCAAGTTTTTATTTCCGATCGTCAAAGTAAAAGGTGGAATTCCCACTAAGGATGGACATCTTCCAAAAACCAGTCTGTCGGAATCTCCCGGCCCACCCCAGCCTCCGGTGCCCGAGCCAAAACCTCTGCGCCAACCGCGGCAAACTGTAAGCCGAGCCCGGCGTTGTTGCAGAACCAACCGATGGCCGCTTCGTCCACGCGTCCCGGACGTTGCCCGTTCACCAGTTCAGAAAGGGTCGGCAAATCCCAGATTGGCGTAACCTCGCGAAGATCGATCACCATGCAAAGGGTGCCAGGTGGGCGCTGGCTGCCAGCCTGTTCCCAGCAGAGCCATGAGCTCGAATCTGTGCGCGCCTCATAGCGCGCCGCAATGGCGCTGGCGCCGGCAACCCGCAGCCTTCGCACATAGCCATCAGGGAAAATGGCCAACGGCTCGCCCGTATCGGTGCTAAATAGCATCACCAGGCCGACGAATCTATCGCCTCCGCCACCGGCAATTTATCTTTCCGCACTCCGCCGCACTTTTCGTACCATTTGACCACGCGTAGCTTCCCGAACTCGCAATGTAGAATCGGGCGCCACAGTCATTGTGGCCATTCATATTGCCACGAATCTGCTATTTCGAGGGAAAACGCAACGGCAGCAGATCCTGTATGATTTTGGCATATATTGAGTGCCGCAAATTGGCCATGCGCTATTAAGTCTTCAGCCGTGGGCAGAAACGAGAATTTGTCGGCGTATGAGGATAGAGATCCCATCATCCTTGCCAAACGGCTACCCTTTGGGGTGGCCCGCCGTGGGGACATTGAGTATCTTCCGCCGACAGGCTGGGGACCTTAGACCGAAGTCCGATTGACGGTTTAGCTAAGGTTTCGATAGGGTCTGATACAAACTCTTTCGGCGCTCATAAAGTAACGGTTCGGCTTTGAGGGGATTCTTCTCGGCAGATTGGTAATTTCGGCGGTCGATTCTCAATGGAGGAATGGGGCAATGAATGCGTGCCAGTTTTGTAAGACAACCATAGATAACAGTATAGTCAATTTGGAAATATCTCCGCTCTGCAATAGCTATCATAGTTCCGATCAGCTGCAACCCGCTCAAGCACTCGCCTCGCCCCAGTTTGATATCAGCGCCCATGGTTTTTTGGTCCAGTCGGAAGAAGCCATTAATCCCAGCCATATCTTCACAGACTCCTCGTACTTCTCTGCCCGTTCTGAATCATGGTTGCAACATGTAACGGCGCCTTCCAATATGATATTCGAGCTTACCGAACCGATCGGTCCAATAAGCTCCGTGTTGCTCCAGGATTTTCTCACCCCCTCTCGTCCATCCCGCGCTAAGCTGCAAAAGGCGCGACTTGAAGAATTAGTGGCAATATTAAGTCAAAAAGTTTTAGACGAGCAGCTTAGAAATCGATTTCTCCAACGTATGGCCGACGAAATTACCGGCCTTGGCGCCACGGAAAACGAAGATGAAGAGCTTGAGGAATTAGAAACTAGAGTTGACCAGCTGCACAAGACCATATCAGAGGAAATGGGGGATCTGAGAACCGCGATTGAGAAGCAAGACCTCTTCTTCCCCGCCAAGCAGGCGGAAATCGAGAGCCTTAAGCAGACCATGGGCTTGAAAATCAGAGTACTGCAGGACACGGTGTTGGCAAATCTTGGAAACGGCCATAGCAACGAGCGGAGTAAGAGTCCCGCGAGTAACGCTATGAATGGCATCACTGACGACACATTCAGCTTTAGCTCAATAAGGCCGGATCAAGAACAGGTGCAAGCGATAGAAGGCTCCATCGCAAAGGCCCAAAGTGGCGCATTGATTGAAGTGAAGCGGTTGAGAACCGAAATCGAGGAAAAGGAGCTAGCCCTGGCAGCCAAAGAGGCCCAAGTAGATAAACTTAAAGAGATGGAACTGGAGCGGCTGCGAACTGAAATCGCGGAAAAAGAGCTGGCCCTGGCGGCCAAAGAAGAGGAAATCGAGACTCTAAAGCAATTACAAGCGGAGCTTACCGCGGCCAATGAAAACGAAATCGAGATCCTAAAGCAAAAGCAAGCGGAACTCACGGCCGCTAAAGAGGAGGAAATCGAGACCCTAAAGCAAAAGCAAGCGGAACTCACGGCCGCTAAAGAGGAGGAAGTGGAGCGGCTCAACGAGAAGGAAGCTTTGGTCGCTGCTAAAGAAGAAGAAATTGAGGCCTTAAAACAAAAGGAAGCGGAACTCACGGCCGCCAAAGAGGAAGAAGTCGAGCGGCTCAAGGAAATGGAGTCTCTGGTCGCCACCAAAGAA